>JADMIO011701057.1_pt1 | contig 118645 bp, 100 predicted proteins | sample 8958161 | NCBI WGS metagenome assembly JADMIO01 (sample SAMN16585339, study PRJNA669376) | soil metagenome | isolation source: Crop rotation soil | place: USA: Cullars Rotation, Alabama | collected 2011
GCGACAACTTGTCCACGTGGAATTCTAAGCTTAGGATCCCAATGTGCTGGAAAGACAAATGAAAAACATTATAAAGAACAGCAAAAGCTATAAACCTGTACAGAAATTAACCTGTTATTTTTCATCGATAGTTGCAGTAATAATATTGCTTACTGCATGTCAAAAACAGGAAACTGTAAGTATGCCCTGTAAACCACTAAACGTAAAAAGCGAAGCCGCAGTTGAAGATTCACGCCCACCTGATGACTACAAAGGAATAGGCTTTCAAACATATAAAGAGTTATTGCAGGTACGTGCAGCCACCACTAAATACCGGAACATTAATAATGCATTTGCAGATGGTTATGAAGATATAAATGTGGTAATGGAGAATATGGGCTACCATTTTATGAGATCAGCTATCCTTGATGCACAATTTGAGATCAGCAAACCTGAAATACTTGTATATAATAAAGACAACAATGGTATCTATGAACTGGTAGCTGTAGAGTATGCTGCACCACTTGATCTTTTACCAGGTGCACCACCTGCAGGTTTTACCGGTTCTTCAGATGTGTGGGACAAGAATTTAACATTCGGGTTATGGACATTACATGCCTGGATATGGAAGTTAAACCCTGATGGTGTTTTCAATCCCATGAATCCGCTTGTGCACTTACCTGAATGATAAGATGAATACTCAAAACAATTTAAATCACTAATCATGAAAAAAATATTTTCACTCTTATACGGGTTGGTTTCCTACTTTGCCTTCTTCGGTACTATTCTTTATGCAATCGGATTTGTAGGTAACATAATTGTACCCAAAACCATAGACGGAGCACCGGAAGTTCCATTAGCTACAGCTATTTTAATCAATGCCTCGTTGTTATTGTTATTTGCTTTACAACACAGTATAATGGCAAGGCCATCTTTTAAGGCATGGTGGACGAGGATCATTCCTCAGCATCTTGAACGAAGCACGTATGTATTACTGGCAAGTTTGTGTTTAATGCTGATGATGTGGCAATGGCAACCTATTGGCGGCGTAATATGGTCAATTGAAAATAAAACAGTAGAAACTATATTGCTCGTTACATATCTTATTGGTTGGGCAATTGTATTCTTATCTACATTCCTCATCAATCATTTTGATCTTTTTGGATTAAGACAGGTATGGTTGTATTCAATAAATAAGCCTTACACACAATTGCCTTTTCGCGTACCATTATTTTACAAATTCGTACGTCATCCGCTGTATTTAGGTTTCTTAATTGCATTTTGGTCAACACCGGTTATGACTATCGCACATTTGTTATTTGCGGTGTTGACAACGGGCTATATTCTCACAGCCATTCAACTGGAAGAAAAAGACTTGATGCATGCTTATGGAGAAAAATATAGCAGCTACAAAAAAAGAGCACCGATGATCATTCCCTTCAGCAAAAGAAAAGCAATAAAAGACAATCGTGCATAACTAAGCAAATCATTTAAAACTCATCGCTAACCAAATTCCAAAAATTACGGTCATAGCATATTGCATGACCTTAAAAAAGCTATGCCATGAAGACAACCATATCAAAATCATTTCTGAAAAAATATGGCAAAAGAGAATTGATCATTTACTTATGCTGGTGTACTTTAAAGGGTTTATTATTCCTTTGAGCAGGATGGTTACTAACCTGACCGATAAATGGCATCCTTATTTTCATTCGCTTTCTATTCATCGAAAAACAAAAAACTTCACTTTTAATAACTACGATCATGAAAAACATCAATATTTATTTTATCTCAGCACTGCTTTTTGCAGCTACTTCTGTTAAAGGGCAAAGCTGGTCGCTTACAGGTAATACCGGTACAAACCCAACTAATAAATTTTTAGGTACTACAGATAACAAAGGATTTGTTTTAAGAACAAATAACATTGAACGTATGCGCATTGGCGCCAATGGCTTTGTGGGCATTGGCACTACCTTACCTACGAATAAGCTACACGTAGTAAAAGGTGCTTCCGGTGCTTCCGGTTATGTAGATGCGTCGCTTGTTTTAGAAAACAAAACACATAACTATCTGAATATTTTAGCTCCTTCCGATTTTGAAACAGGCGTATTATTTGGTAAACCTAATGCTAATACCAGCGGCGGAATTATTTATAACAATACGGTTAATCCAAACGGGCTTCAATTCAGAACAGATGGTAATAACGTGCGTATGGTTCTAACGAATAGTGGTGACCTCGGTTTAGGCACTGCTTTCCCGGAAGGATATAAATTACGTGTGATAATGGGAGGCTTAGGTCTTAACCTGATGAATGGAACAACATTCGCACACTGGGAACAGTTTGTTGACCAGGATCTTATATTGTACTACAATAGCGCGGATAACCTTGTTGGCAGGTTTAATCATGTAACAGGTGCCTACACTTCTATATCTGACGCACGTTTGAAAACAAATATCAAACCCATGGGCACGGTATTGGATAAGATCAGCCAATTAAAACCTTCAACTTATCAATTTAAAAATGATAAGAACGCAAAAGAATATAGTGGCCTGATCGCACAGGATGTGATGAAAATATTTCCTTCACTTGTATCCCATTATGTAAATGAAAAGAGAAAGGTGGATGTATATACCATGGATTATTCAGGTTTTGGAGTGATCGCTATAAAAGGAATACAGGAATTGCAAAAGAAGGTCCAGGAACAAGAGGAAAAAATCACCAGCCAGGATAAAAAAATAGAAACACTTACCAGCATGGTAAACCAGTTGATCCAAACGCATACATCTTCTGCTGATAATCTTATTTCAAAAAAGGATATTATAAAAACAGCCCTTGAACAAAATGCGCCGAATCCATTTAACCAAAACACTGTCATTGGTTATTACGTGCCGCAAAATGCAGTTAATGCATATATCAATATAACAGACATGAATGGCAAGCTCATAAAATCAGTGACTGCCGCTAAAGGCAATGGTAAAATAACAATCAACAAAGGCCAGTTGAATTCCGGCACTTATGTTTATGCTTTATATATTGACGGAAAGCAGGTCAGTTCAAAACAGATGATCCTTACAAGATAAGCCGCTGTGCATATTATAAAACTGCAACGACTTTAACCACAAAGACACAACCTCCTGGCTGATGTTTCCCGCTAACACCGTGTCTTTGTGGTTAATTAATTTACTTTGCATAAATGATCTCAGCTTATAAAAAGCGCAGGCTTACTTTTATAACATTTGTATATTGGTTTCTCCTGTTGTTTATTATTGCCGCGTGGGTCTGGTGGTTCATCTCTCTCCATACGCAAAATGACCAGATGCGGGTTTTTGAGCTGTTACAGCTAAATAAAGATGATGTTGCTTATGACCAGAAATTATTTCTAATAAACGATGAACACAGAAGAAAAACAGCACAATGGATAAGTGAAGGCATTACGTTTGTAATTGTTACGCTTATTGGTGCGGTATTCGTTTATCGTGCGGTAAGGAAACAGTTTTTATTGGGAAAACAGCAGCAAAATTTCATGATGGCGATCACGCATGAATTGAAAACGCCTATCGCTGTTATTAACCTTAGTCTTGAAACTTTACAAAAAAGAAAGCTGGATGAAGAAAAGCAGCAACATCTTATAAAAACAAGCCTGCAGGAAACTGAGCGATTGAATGATCTTGTTTCAAATATTCTTATAACTTCCCAACTGGAAAGCGGCAATTATACTACTGATAAAGAAAATATCAATTTTTCTGAATTGGCTGATAAATGCGCAGCTGATTTTGTGCATCGCTTTCCGACAAAAATATTGAAGAAGAATATTGAAGAAAATATTTTCATAACCGGTGAAGCATTATTGCTACAGTTACTAATCAATAACCTACTGGATAATGCGCAAAAATATTCTCCCAAAAACACACCGGTTGGTATTGAATTGAGCAGAACCACAAATAAAATAATTTTAAAAGTTGTTGATGATGGCGGCGGCGTAAGTGATGAAGAGAAGAAAAAAATATTTGATAAGTTTTACCGCAGTGGTAATGAAGCTATCCGTAAAACAAAGGGAACAGGCTTAGGCTTATATCTTTGCAGGCGAATTGCTGAAAGCCATAAGGGAAAAATAAAAGTGACAGATAACAAACCGGCAGGAAGTATTTTTATTGTTGAATTTATTGTATGAACAAAGAAGAAAAAGCAAATATATTATTGGTGGAAGATGAAGAAAATCTTCATGAAACGCTGAAACTGAATCTTGAAATAGAAGGTTATTCCGTTACATCTGCTTATGATGGCAGCGAAGCCATAAAGATGATACAGGAAGAATATTTTGACCTGATCATAATGGATATAATGCTACCTGAAATGGACGGCATATCTGTGCTTGAAAATATACGGCTCGACAATAACGATGTTCCCGTTTTAATATTAAGCGCAAAAAACACCGGGCAGGATCGTGTACTGGGATTAAAAAAAGGCGCTGATGATTATCTTACCAAGCCATTTAATCTTGAAGAGCTTTTTTTACGCGTTGATAAACTCATCATAAAAAATAAAAAAATTGCTGATAAAGATTTCACCTTAGATACTTATGCGTTTGATGGCAATAACATTGATTTTAAGGCGCAGCAGGCAATACTTAAAAATGGCGATAAAGTTGAGCTAAGCAAAAAAGAAACCATGCTGCTAAAACTGCTGATTGAAAATAAAAACCAGGTTGTGACAAGAGAAAAGATCCTGCAATCTGTGTGGGGCTATAAAGTTTACCCTAATACAAGAACTATTGACAATTTCATTTTAAGCTTCAGGAAATATTTTGAAACAGACAGCCGCAACCCAAGGCATTTTCATTCTGTAAGAGGTGTTGGTTATAAATATACAGACTAACTTTCCACCTGTAATTCTGCAATTACCTGTTTCACTTCAGAAAAATAAAATTCGAGATCTGCTTCTGTTTCAAAAGGCGCATATAAATGCAAATTAATAGCTTCATATAAAGCATCAACCTTATTGCAAACAGGCGCGTTATAAGTTCTTTGCTTTAATTCCTCTAATAAAACGTGTTCTGAGTTTTGATTGGAATCAAGCCGCTCTGCAACTGCCCTTGTAAGCAACATTTTTGCTTTTGTGAAAAAAGGTTTATGCTCTCTTATGGTTTTTAATTCAGTTAAATACCTTGAAAAATCAGTGCGGTATTTTAATTGATAAGTAGTTTGAACTTGTGTAAATACTGGCGCAGGTGTAACTGTTACAGGTTTTGCTTTTAATGCATGGGCTTTATTCCTGCGATACGAAATAAACCCAACCAATGCCACCGTAACAGCGATCGCCGGAACGATCCATAAATATTTCCTGTTGCTGATATCATAATCTACCACTTCAGCTATTTCATTCCTGTCAGAAATTGCGCTGGTGAATGTAACCGGTATGCTGTCTGTAGTTACAGTTTGATAATCTTTTAATGCTGTATTAAAAAAACTGAATTTTACCGGTGGTATTGTTGCACTGCCTTCATTCTTTCCTATAAAAGGAATATCAAAAACGCGGTCGCCGCTTACCGGGAAATTATCCTGGTTCACATGCTGTGAATCTTTACCATCAAAATGCTCGGTATTATGCGGCCAGGTAACTTCCGGCTCAACAATTGCCTCAAGATTACCAGCACCCTTAATGGTTATTATAAGATGCCCATTCTCTCCAGCAGGGATCTTATTTTTTGAAGCTGCAGCTTTTATATTAAAAACACCGGTGATACCATAAAAATTTTCAGGCTTATTTTTTTCAGGAAGGTTATTCACTTCAACAGCCATGTCGGTGTTGCTGACATTAATGCTGAACTTTTGTGGCACATAAGGGCTTTCAGCATTAAATATCTCAACCTCGTTGTTTACATTCGCCCTCCCCAATGAAAGGCTTCCCTCCTGCAATGGTGTTAGCTGCACTTTACGTATCGTATAAACTGAATAAGGTTCATTATTAATATTTTCAAATTCAGGCCCCTGGTCAAATTGCAGTTCTTTAACGCTCCACCCTGAAAATTCGGGCTGCTTTGTTACCGAAGGACGGTTATGCAAATTCATGGCGACATAAAATTTATAGGTAACCATAATAGGTTCACCGATAAAAATCTTATAGCTGTTCGCAAACACTTTTACAAACATTTTTTGCTTTAATGTTTGCAACATATCTGTATCATCAGACTGTGTTTTCTTTGATGCATCATCATTAAACAAAGAAGGTAAACTGGTTGAACCCGGCTGTGCTGGTGCAACCATTACGCTAAAAGCCAATAGCAAAGAAATCAATATAGGTTTAGCAGAAAACATCATTGCTGCAAAAATAAATATGATACATTTTAAACAATTTCATACCCGGTTAAACAATTCAAAAATAAAAAAACAAGGCTTGTTAAATGCTTTCATTTTTAGCTATGTTTGTCGGGTAAATTTTACCTATGGCATTCTCTTCTCTTAATACGATTATAGATTTTTTAGAACCTGTAAACATTGGTGTAACTAGTAATGATGAAGGATATAATCCGAAGCAGCTAGGCAGCAATATTGATATTTATACAGATAATTTTCCTGATGTTGAAGCTGCTGATCTTATAATAGTTGGCTGCAGCGAAGCCCGGGGCGCCGGCGTTCCAAAAAGAGATGATGATGGGATTAATGCAGTGCGCACTCATTTTTATAATCTTTATCACTGGCATGCTGATGTAACAGTTGCTGATATCGGCAATATAAAATCAGGCGCTGCACTTGAAGACACTTATTCTGCATTGCAGCAGGTATTGAGTGAATGTTCTGCGTTGGGGAAAAAAGTGGTTATTCTTGGCGGCACACATGATTTTATGCTGGCGCAATACAATGTATTCGCAACGCAGAAAAAAATTATAGAAGCCGTTTGTGTGGATGCTTTTCTTGATATGAATATTGATAGCCGGTTGCCGGCAGAAAATTTCTTAATGAGCATGTTCACCGGCGAACCCAACTACCTGAAACATTATAACCACATCGGTTTTCAAAGTTATTTTGTGCATCCTTCTATGCTGGAAACAATTGACAAGCTTCGTTTTGATTGTTATCGCGTAGGCGTTGTAAAAGAACACATGGAAACGATGGAGCCGGTAGTACGCAATGCCCACATTTTTGGTTTTGACATCACCGCTATACAAAGCAGCCACGCTCCTGCCAACCGTATTACGCCAAATGGTTTTAATGGTGAAGAAGCATGTATGCTGATGCAATATGCAGGCATGAGCGGCTTGGCCAACACGATCGGTATTTATGGTTATAATTATAAACAGGATGTAAGTGATCTTACAGCTAAACAAATAAGCCATATGCTTTGGTACCTGATGGATGGCATTCAGAAGGGCAAGAATGAAGCGCCGTTGGAACAGCGTGAATATTATAATGAATTCAGGTTGATGTTTGCCGATTTTGAAACCATGTTCCTTCAAAGCAAAAAGACCCAACGCTGGTGGATGCAATTACCCGATAAAACCTTTGTTGCCTGCAGCGGTAAAGATTATGCGACCGCATTGAATAATGATATTCCTGAAAGATGGCTGCGGGCTGCGGAGAGACTGTAGCAAATAAGCGCGGATTTAATGCATAAACTGCGAAGCCGTTAAATAGTGTAGATAATATTTTTCTCAACGCAGGGATCATCCCCCAAATCCTTACAAGTTGCTTTAGATCATTCTGTAATTATGGAATGTACCTGCCCAAGTAGTTGAAGTCATTCTATAAATAGAAAATATATCAAACCATGTAGTTAAAGCGATTCTGCATCAGGGAAATATACCAAACCATGTGGTTAAGGTCATTCTGCAGGTAGGAAATCGGTCAAACTATGTTCCGCCTTCGTTGGGTGTTCGTGACTACAAGTGTTCGGAAGATGACCGGAGCGATAATTTATCAGTGCAATTGCCGCTACCTTCAGGTAGTGGAAAACATAATTTGTTGAGAAACGGCTTTAGCCAAAAAATACAATGTGGCTAAAGCCCATTTAAATATTTTCTTTTTATCCACGACTTAAAAGTCGTGGCAACAAATAATTTCAAACAAAAGACGCTTCTTTTTCAACACGTATGCTGCGTTAATGGTTATGTCGCCATGACAATTTGTAGTACAAGTGTTGCGACGCAAGGAACGATGCCATCTGCACTACTGCCGGTCACCAAAAAACTATAAAAAAACGGGTAACTATCAGCCACCCGTTTTTACTTTTTAATTTTGGCTTTTGAATTAAATAAACCTGTTGATCAAATTCTCCAGGTACTCCTGTCTGCCACTTATAATTTTCGGTTCACCATTATCAATAGCGTATTGCCTGAGGTCTTCGAGTGATAAATTACCTGCTTCAAAATCCTTTCCTTTACCGCCGTCGTATGAAGCATATCTTTCTTTACGGATCTTTGAATATTCACCATGCTGCACAATTTTATCAGCAATGATTAATCCTCTTGCAAATGCATCCACGCCGCCAATATGTGCATGGAAAAGATCAGCAGGATCTGTTGAGTTGCGGCGAATCTTTGCATCGAAGTTGATACCACCTCCTGCAAAACCACCGGCTTCCAAAATGATCAACATTGCTTCAACCAATTCATTTATATTGTTGGGGAACTGGTCTGTATCCCAGCCATTCTGGTAATCACCGCGGTTGGCATCAATGCTGCCCAGCATACCGGCATCAGCAGCCACCTGTAATTCATGCGTAAATGTGTGACCGGCCAATGTTGCGTGGTTTACTTCAGCATTGATTTTAAAATCATTCAACAGATCAAACTGCCTTAGGAAACCAATTACAGTTGCAGCATCATAATCATATTGATGTTTGGTTGGTTCGCATGGTTTGGGTTCAATAAAGAAGGTTCCTTTAAAACCATTGGCTCTTGCATAATCTTTTGCCTTATGTAAAAACATGGCCAGATGTTCCTGCTCCCGTTTCATGTTGGTGTTCAATAAACTCATATAACCTTCACGGCCGCCCCAGAATACGTAGTTTTCACCATTCAACGCTATTGTTGCGTCCAGCGCTGCCTTTACCTGTGCGGCAGCATGTGTGAGCACATGAAAATCCGGATTGGTGGAAGCTCCGTTCATGTATCTTTTATTAGAAAAAAGATTAGCCGTTGCCCATAACAATTTCACGCCGCTTTGCTGTTGTTTTTCTTTTGCATAATCAACCAAAGCCTGCAACCTTCTGTCGTTTTCTTTTACATCATTCGTATAATCTACCACATCTACATCATGAAAACAGTAATAAGGCAAGTTCATTTTCGTGATGAATTCAAATGCAGCATCCATTTTATCCTTCGCTCTTTCAACGGCATCCGGCTTTTTATCCCATTCAAACAAATGCGTGCCTTCGCCAAACGGGTCTGAACCGGTGTTACAGAACGAATGCCAGTAAGCACAGGCAAAACGTAAATGATCTTTCATCGTTTTCCCCGCGATCAGTTTATTCTCATCGTACCAGCGAAATGCAAGTGGGTTATCTGTTTCATTACCCTCATATTTAATCTGACCAATGCCTTTAAAATATTCTGTGTTACCAGTTAAAATGCTCATGTGTGAAAGTTTTTGATTATGACAAGAGTTTTAGCGCGCCAATTTATACAATTAAATGATAAAAGCTGTTTGAAAACATATTTCAACAGCAGCTTTCATAAGCTATTGATGGTTAACGGCATCACTAAAAGAAATTCTTATTGTTGAAGCAAGTGCGAAAGCAAACCGAATTTATTTCCCAAACATTTTTAATAATTGCTCATCGGTAAACTCAATAAAAACAGGATTACCATTCGGCGTTACAGAAGGTGTAGTACAATTAAATAATTCTTCCACCAAAACTTTCATTTCTTTTTCTGTAAGTTGCCGCCCCGCTTTAATAGCCTGCTGCCTTGCCATACAATGAATTAATTTTTCACGCCTGCTGAATTTTAGTTCGTTGCTGAAATGTTTGAATTGCTCCAGTAATAATTCAACCGAATGCTTTTCATTGCCATGCAGAATATCTGCCGGTGTGCCTTGTATGATAAAACTGTTTTTCCCGAACATTTCAATCTTATAACCCAATAATTCAAGATCGGGTAAAAGCTCATGCAACAGGGTGGCATCCTGCGGTGATAATTCAAGCGTTACAGGAAACAGCGTTTGCTGCGTTGCTGCCTGTTTGCTCTGAATAGCCATAGCATATTTCTCAAACAAGATACGCTCATGCGCATGCTGCTGGTGAATAAGCATGAACCCGCTTTGCGAAGAAGCAACGATGTACGTATTCAATAACTGGCTGTTGACAACGGGTAAATTTTCGTTGGCTGATTGCTGAAAGCTGAAAGCTGAAGGTGTTGCATTTTCAGTATCATAATTAGCTGGTTCATAAAAATCTTTCCAGTGTTTTAATTCTGCTCTTTGCGTTGGCTCAATTAAATGTGCCTGGTTTTTCTGAGAGAATTTCTTGTACAATTCCGAAGCCGTTACGATCTCTTTTTTCTCATCGGTAAAAGGCTGCGAGATGGCTTCGGTTTGCATAATGTCTGGATTCAAACTAAAATCCAACGAAGGCGAAATACTGAATTGCGCCAGCGCATGTTTTATAGCAGCCTGCACAAATGCATAAACGATCTTCTCATCTTCAAACTTAATTTCCTGTTTGGTGGGGTGCACATTAATATCAACCTGCGATGGGTCAAGATCGATATACAAAGCATATACAGGAAAACTGTCTTTTGGTAGCAATGCATCAAAAGCCGTTATCACCGCATGATTGAGATAAGCGCTTCTGATAAAACGGTTGTTTACAAAAAAGTATTGGTCGCCGCGTGTTTTTTTAGCGGCTTCCGGCTTGCCAACGAAACCGTTTATGTTTAAATAATCCGTTGTTTCTTTTACAGGAACCAGTTTTGTGCTGTATTGGTTGCCAAGCAATTGAATAAACCTTTGTTTATAGTTACCGGCTTCTAAATAAAACACCTGCTGGCCATTACTCGTAAGTGAAAAGAATATGTTTGGGAAAGCCAGCGCAACATGAATGAATTCATCGATCACATGCTTCATCTCAGAAGCATTGCTTTTTAAGAAGTTACGTCTGGCCGGTACACTAAAGAAAAGATTCTTCATGCAGATATTGGTACCAACCGGGCAGGCGTATAGTTCCTGTTTGCGAACAATGCTGTTATCTATCTCGATAAAAGTCCCCAGTTCATCTTCTGCCCTGCGTGTTTTTAATTCAACCTGTGCTACGGCTGCAATGGATGCCAGCGCCTCGCCGCGGAAACCCATAGTGCGTATGTGAAAGAGGTCTTCGATATTCCTTATTTTACTGGTAGCATGGCGTTCGAAACACATGCGTGCATCGGTTTCGCTCATGCCTTTACCGTTATCAATAACCTGTATTAAAGTTTTGCCGGCATCCATTAAATGCAGTTGTATAGATGTGGCGCCTGCATCAACTGCATTTTCCAGCAGTTCCTTTACAGCGCTTGCCGGCCGTTGAATTACCTCACCTGCGGCAATTTGGTTGGCGATGTTATCCGGTAGTAATGTAATGATGTCTATCACTAAAACCTCGTTCTTCAATGACGTAAAAATATAATTATTGCTGCAAAACTATCAAGCCGTTAATTTCCGTATATAGATACGGGAGTTTTCCGTGTTTTTGCGTGGGAAATAGCATAAATTTTGATAACCGTATAGCGGAAATTGCGACTAAAGCTTATTTCCATAGTTTCAACTAAAATTTATCACCAATGGCTTCCTCTTTAAATAGAAACACCAATATAAAGCATAGTGTCACTTTCTTAAAAAATTTTTCGACCATAAAAATAAAGGACCGCAATATAAAGGCATATAAAAAAGAAAAGAAAACAAAAACACCTTTAGAATTACATTCTGACGATAATTTACTCAGCGAACACTACGTTCAGTTTTTCTTTCTTAGCTAACCGGCACTTAAAAACCATTCTTATTTATTAGTGTGGCGGGATTATTTTTGTTTAAGCATGCGTTACACACTATTATTTTTTCTGCTGCTTATTTTTTCAACATCAGATGCCCAGGAGTTTGGAGGTGAGCCCGTTTCAGTTAAATGGAAACAAGTTAATACCGATACCGTAAGAGTTATTTTTCCTGCGGGGTTGGATAGCATTGCCAAACGCATTGCAACTATCACCAGCCTCGAACAACAAAAGTATACCGGGAATATTGGTAACCGATTGTGTAAAGTAAGTGTGGTACTGCACCCGCTAACTACCTTTTCCAATGCATTTGTGGCACTTGGGCCCTGGCGGAGTGAATTCTTTTTAACGCCCGAACAAAATGCTTTTGAACTGGGCGGAACCAGTTGGACAGACCTGCTGAGCGTTCATGAATACAGGCATGCAGAGCAATACAATAATTTTAATGTAGGCCTTTCCCATGTAATGCGTATCCTTTTTGGTGAAAACGGGCAGGCTTTGGCAATGTCTGCAGCAGTGCCGGATTGGTTTTTTGAAGGTGACGCCGTTTACAATGAAACTTTACTAAGCGAACAGGGCCGGGGCAGGTTGCCTTTGTTTTTGAATGGCTATAAAAGCCTGTTTCTTGAAAACAAGGATTATAGCTATATGAAATTGCGTAATGGTTCGTATAAAGATTATGTGCCGGATCATTACCCGTTAGGATATATGCTCACAGCTTATGGCAGGGAAAAGTATGGTAGTGATATCTGGAAAAATGTTACGCATGACGCGGCTGCATACCGGTCGTTATTTTACCCGATGCAACATGCCGTAAAAAAACATACAAATGTTTCATTTAAAGAATTTGTAAAAGATGCTTTTAATTATTACCAGCAACAGTGGGAAGAGCAATCTTATTCCAACCTTACATTTCTTGATTCAACGGAAAAGAATAATGTTACAGATGATAAGTACCCTTATATAACTGGAGATGGTTCCGTAATTACATTAAAAAGAACGTATAAAGATCTGCCACAGTTTATTATAAGGCACACCGACGGCACAACAGAATCTATTGCTGTTGAGGATATTACAACCAATGATTATTTCTCTTATAATAATGGAAAGATCATTTACGCTTCTTTTAAATCGGACGCACGCTGGGGTAACCGTGAATTCAGCGAAATAAGATTGCTTGATGTAAATACCAGACAGGAACAAAAGATCACTACACATACAAGATATTTTTCTCCTGATATTTCGCACGATGGCAAAATGATCGCTGCTGTGGAGCAGGCCATTGATGGAAGTTCCAGGCTGGTTTTGCTAGATGTGTCGGGTAATATTATCAATACTATCACGGGGAATACAGGTCATGTTTTTTCTTATCCCAAATTTTCCCAGGATGATCAATCTGTGTATGTATTTGACCGCAACGCTGCGGGCGAAATGAGCATTTTGCAAGAAAATATCACTGGAGGCAACTTAAAAGCCGTCGTTCCTTATAAAAACAGGATAATAGGTTTCCCGGTGATAAAAGGCGATACCTTATTATATAGTTGTTCCAATAATGGCAGGGATGAGATATGGGCTTACAGCGCCACTGAAAATAAAAATTATCGCTTGGTTTCTGCTTCGACTGGTTTATACCAGGCAGGAATAATAAATAATAATAAGATAATAGCTTCGGCTTTTACTGCAGATGGTTACAGGCTGGCTACCACAACCGCGCAATGGCAACCCGTTAATACTGCGGATACTTTAAAAGATCTGTATGTATCAGCCCCATTTCAGAAAACATCAAACCAGTTATTAAATAATATTCCTGAAAGAGAACTCGACGTAAAATCTTATTCAAAGGCATCAGGCATATTCAACTTTCATAGCTATAATCCTTATTTCAACGATCCCGATTACTCCTTTATATTATATGGACAGAATGTGTTGAACACCATTCAGAGCCAGTTATATTATACTTACAATGTTAATGAAAACTTCAGTCGGGTGGGCTATACCGGTGTTTATGGTGGCTGGTACCTGCAACCATTCATCGATGTAAATCAAACCTGGAACCGCAGGGTTAGGTTAAATGCCGATACTTCTTTGCACTGGAATGAAACAAGAGCCGCGGCAGGAATTCAATTACCGCTCAATTTTACCGACGGAAAAATGTACCGTAGCCTGGTTTCCTCTGCCAGTTATAACTATAATTATGTTCAATGGAGAGATTTTGCCAAGCAATATTTAGATAACAGCGGTTTTGGGTTTGTACAACTGCGTTTGCGCTATAATCAGTCTGTTCAACAGGCAGTGCAACATATCAATCCGCACTGGGGACAATCTGTACAATTACAATATAGAACAGGCAGCACCGCCTATCAGTTTTTGGCTAACGGGTATTTTTATTTCCCGGGAATCAGCAGGAATCACAGCACAGTTATTAATCTTGCCTACCAGTTGAGAGATACCACCGGCAAATATTATTATGATAACAATTTCCCTTTTTCCAGAGGATACTATGCGCCGGATTACCCGCGCATGTTCAAGGTTGCGGCAAATTATCATTTCCCCATAACTTACCCTGATTGGGGTTTTGGCCATATTGTATATTTTTTAAGAATTCGCGCCAACCTGTTTTACGATTTCACCCAAACAAAAAGCTTGAGAACGGGCAACAAGTATAATTTTGCCTCAACCGGCGCTGAAATTTTCTTTGATACAAAGTGGTGGAACCAGCAACCAGTGAGCTTTGGTATACGGTATAGCAGGCTTTTAAACGACGATTTTGAGGGAAGAGGCCCGAATCAATGGGAATTTGTACTGCCTTTGAACCTTTAACTAGATTTTTAAGTTTGAAAATTTGCAAAAATTTTCTCAATTCATTGTATTCCTATATCTTTGCGCTCCCAAATTTATGTCTAAGCAGTCATTAATTCAACAGGACGGAGTAATAGTAGAAGCACTCAGCAACGCAATGTTTAGGGTAAAATTGGAAAATGGCCACGAAATTCTGGCCACGATCTCCGGAAAAATGCGCATGCATTATATCAGGATCTTACCCGGTGATAAAGTGAAAGTGGAAATGAGTCCCTACGATTTATCAAGAGGAAGGATAATATTAAGGTATAAATAAGCTGAATCCGCCGAAGGGCGAATAAAAGTTAAATAAAATGAAAGTAAGAGCTTCAGTAAAAAAACGTAGTGCAGATTGCAAAATCGTTCGCAGAAAAGGCAAACTGTATATCATTAACAAAAAAAATCCACGCTTCAAGCAGCGCCAGGGGTAAGATAGCTATGGGCCATTAGCTATGAGCTACGGGAAAAACTCGCGGCTTAAAGCTCGAAGCTCGCAGCTGAATTAGTAAATAAAAAATATAAACGTAAAATAAAATTATGGCTCGTATTGCCGGGGTTGATTTACCAAAAAACAAAAGAGGCGAAATAGGTCTTACCTACATTTATGGTATTGGCCGTTCTACTGCCCGCTATATTTTGGATAAAGCAAGTATTGACTACAATAAGAAAGTAAATGACTGGGATGATGATGATCTGAATCATATCCGTAACATCATCACGAATGAAATTAAAGTAGAAGGCGCTTTACGCAGTGAAGTGCAGATGAGCATTAAGCGTTTACTCGATATTGCCTGCTACCGTGGCCTTCGCCATCGTAAAGGCTTACCGGTTCGTGGTCAGCGTACCCGTACAAACAGCCGTACAAGAAAAGGTAAACGTAAAACAGTTGCGGGCAAGAAAAAGGCTCCTAAGAAATAATTAAATCCGAAATCCGAAAGTTCGGGTTTCGATATTAAAATATTCGAATTTAAAAAAATTTATGGCAAAAGCAGCAAAAGCACAGGCAGGCGGAAAAACCGTAGCTAAAAAAAGAATAGTAAAAGTAGATGCTTACGGCGATGCGCACATCAGTGCTACTTTTAATAATCTTATTGTGTCTTTAACTAACAAGCAGGGACAGGTTATTAGCTGGTCATCTGCAGGTAAAATGGGTTTCCGCGGTTCTAAAAAGAACACGCCTTATGCAGCGCAAATGGCAGCTCAGGATGCAGCAAAAGTTGCAGTGGATGCAGGTTTAAGAAAAGTGGATGTTTATGTAAAAGGTCCTGGTGCAGGCCGCGAAGGCGCTATCCGCGCTTTGGCAACAAGTGGTATTGAAGTTTCAATGATAAAAGACGTTACTCCTTTACCTCACAACGGTTGCCGTCCTCCCAAGAAGAGAAGAGTATAAAAATTGTAACCCGAATGTTGCAAATTCAAATTGAAATATACCTCAGTTTGAACTTTGCAATTTTTCAATTATAAAAAAGGGTACAGCATTCATTTTAAGATTTTTATTGATGCTGTACCGACACTAAAAAATCAAAGTAATATTATGGCACGTTACAACGGTCCCAAAACAAAGATCAGCCGAATTTTCGGCGAGCCTATTTTAGGCAATGGCAAATGGCTAACTAAAAACAGCAACCCTCCGGGCCAGCATGGCGCCAGCCGTAAACGCAAAACTTTAGGCGAATATGCTGTTCAGTTGAAAGAAAAACAAAAAGCAAAATACACTTACGGTGTATTGGAGCGCCAGTTCCGCAAAACATTTGAAGAAGCTGCACGCCTTAAAGGTGTTACCGGTGAAAACCTTATTAAACTGCTTGAAGCACGTTTGGATAATACAGTTTTCCGTTTAGGTATTGCTCCTTCACGTCCGGCTGCACGCCAGTTAGTTTCTCACAAACACGTTACTGTAAATGGTGTTGTTGTAAACATACCATCTTACCAGTTGAAACCAGGCGACAAGATTGGCATGAAACCAAAAAGTGGTGATAACAGTTCGCTCACCAGCCAGATCCGTGGCAAAAACCCTAAGTTTAACTGGCTCGACTGGAATGAAGCTGAAAAACAAGGTGCTTTCATTACATATCCTGAAAGAGAATCAGTTCCTGAAAACATTAAGGAACAACTGATAGTGGAATTGTACTCTAAATAGCCGTGAGCTATAGGGCTTTGAGCTTTGTTGCGCAGGGTTCGCAAAGTACAAGTGAGTGACACAACCGGCGATGCCACGAAATACAAAAAGCCGGTAACATAAAAAACAGTAAAATAAAAAACAAAGGAATATAAAATGGCCATTTTAAACTTCCAGAAACCAGACAAAATCATCTTACAGAAAGCAACTGATTTTGAAGGTTCCTTCGAATTTCGCCCGCTTGAGCAGGGTTATGGTTTAACCATCGGCAATGCTTTACGCAGGGTTTTATTAAGCAGCCTTGAAGGATACGCGATTACCAGCATTAAAATTGAAGGTGTTGAGCACGAATTTGCAACCATTAAAGGTGTTACTGAAGATGTAACTGAAATTATCCTTAACCTGAAACAGGTTAGGTTTAAAAAGTCAGTTGATCACGATGTGGCAAATGAAAAGGTTATACTGAGCGTAAAAAACAAATCTGAATTTACTGCCGGTATGCTGAATGATGGTATGCAGAGCTTCCAGGTAATGAATCCTGAGCTGGTTATCTGTACTATGGATCAGAGCGCTAAGCTTGATATTGAGCTTACCGTTTCAAAAGGCCGTGGTTATGTACCTGCAGAAGAAAACCGCGCAAAAGATATTCCGCTGGGTTATATTCCTATCGATTCTATTCATACCCCGATCAAAAATGTAAAATACGCAGTTGAAAACTACCGTGTAGAACAAAGAACAGACTATGAAAAACTGTTACTGGATGTTTCTACAGATGGTACCATCAATCCTGAAGAAGCTGTAAAACAGGCTTCACGTATTTTGATCCAGCATTTGATGATCATCACTGATGAAAATATCACTTTTGACAATAAAGAAGACAGGAAGGAAGATGTGGTTGATGAGCAAATGTTGCAATTACGCAAAGTGTTGAAAACACCTTTGGAGGATCTCGATCTTTCAGTACGTGCTTTCAACTGCTTAAAAGCAGCAAAGATCAACAGCTTAAGCGAGTTGGTTCAGTACGAGCAGGAAGACCTGATGAAGTTCCGCAACTTCGGTCAGAAATCTTTGAGCGAGATCGAACAGGTACTCGGCGAAAGAGGCTTGCACTTCGGTATGGACCTGAGCAAGTTGGGTGTTGATGATATCAATTAATTAAGCTAATAGCTATTAGCCATCGGTTGATAGCTTTTCATAACAGTCTTGTAATTCCTTGACACGGTACAGGGCTAAAAATTAAACGTCATGCGTCACGGAGATAAAATTAAAAATTTAAGCCGCACAAAGGCACACAGAGATGCGTTACTGGCAAACCTTGGCAGCCAGTTGATCGTAAACAAACGCATTGTAACTACATTGGCAAAAGCAAAATCTTTAAGGATTTACATTGAGCCACTTATTACTAAAGCTCGCAAGGATGGAAATGAAGTGCAGATCATGCACCAGCACCGTGTTGTGTTCAGCTATTTAAAAGACAAAAAAGCTGTAAAAGAATTATTTACAGTAGTTGGTCCTAAAGTAGCCGGTCGCCCGGGTGGTTATACACGCATTATTAAACTGGGTACACGTTTAGGGGATAACGCTGAGATCGCATTGATCGAACTGGTTGACTTTAATGAAGTGTACGGTAAAACTGCTGCAACTTCTGCCGAAGCAGGTAAGAAAACACGCCGTGGCCGTGCGAAAAAAGCTGCAACTCCTAAAGCCGAAACAGCTGTTGCTGAGGCAACTCCTGCAGTGGAAGAAACAAAAGCCCTGGTTGAAGGTGAAGCAGATGTTCAGAAAGGAACAGAAGAATAATTTATTCCTCAATTTTATACAAAGGCGATCTGCTACCGTGGATCGCCTTTTTGTTTTGTATATCAATTACGATTGATTTTCAATTAAATTTTGTTTTGTGTTGTATATCAGCCGGTAAAAATATCTGCGGCAACATCTTTGATATGATTAGGCATGCAAAAAACTTCCCTGCAGCAAATTGTTACTGTTCTTTTGTTTACTGCTTTAAGTGCAGCCATTTTATATACAGCACGATCCTTTCTTATTCCTTTTACCCTGGCCGGTTTGCTGGCGATGGTGTTTCTAAGTTTTTGCAGGTGGCTCGAATCTAAAAAGATCAGCCGCGCAATGGCTTCACTTATTTGTGTTGTTAGTCTTGCCGGTATTGCAGCAGCCATTTTTACGTTGCTGGGGTGGCAGCTTGCCAATTTGAGTGAAGAAAGTGCACAAATTAAAGAAGGCGTTACCAAACAACTGAACAAACTGCAGCAATATATCAGCAACACTTTAGGTATTTCTCCTGAAAAACAGGAGCAAATGATCAAAGAACAAAGCAGCAAAGCCGGATCAGGTTCGGCTGATACCGTAAAAAAGATCATGTCTTTTTTATTGGGATTCGCGGCAGATACGGTACTTATGACAGTGTACATGTTTTTGTTTCTTTACCTGCGTAAACACCTTAAAAACTTTATTTTAAAACTTCAGAAAACAAGTGCCGGAAAAGAAAAAGCAAAAACTATCCTGGAAGAGACAAGCAAAGTTACACAGCAATATCTGTTCGGCCTTGCGGCAATGATAGCCATATTATGGGTGATGTACGGAATAGGCTTTTCAATCGTTGGTATTAAGTATGCTTTATTTTTTGCCGTGCTTTGCGGCTTGCTTGAAATCGTTCCGTTTGTAGGAAATTTAACCGGTACCGCCGTAACACTTATAATGGCGGTAACGCAAGGCGGCGGCTGGCTGATTGGTGGTGTATTAATAACTTATTTTGTTGTGCAGTTTGTTCAGTCCTACATACTTGAACCGCTGATCGTTGGTGCGCAGGTAAATATCAACCCGCTGGTTACGATAGCTGTGCTAATTATCGGTGAACTTATTTGGGGAATTGCAGGAATGGTAATGGCTATCCCTTTGGCCGGCGTAATAAAAATAATTTGTGAACATATTAAACCGCTGCATCCATATGCTTACCTGTTGGGAAATGAGAAGAAGGAAGAAAAAAACAAAAAACTGTTTCAACATAAAAGAAAAACTGCAACGGCTGACAGCGCCTGAAAACTGCATAATATTTTAAGTTATCAAGCTGCCGTACGGTTTGAAAACTCCGTCTTTGGAATTGTTTCAACAAGTATTAATTTCTAATACTTTCTGAAGGCATTTCCCTGTTTTAATTTGTTTGCTTTAATATTGCATCGTTCGGATGGTGATGTGAGGCAATATAAATGAGCAAGAAATGATCCTGAGCAGCAAGCAAATAATTCAGCCCAAACAAAAAATAACACTGAATGGCTAAAAACTTATTAATAGTAGAGAGTCCGGCAAAAGCTAAAACTATTGAAAAATTCCTTGGCGGAGATTTCGAGGTAAAAAGTTCTTACGGGCATATACGCGACCTGGAAAAAGACGACATGGGAATTGATATAAAACACAATTATTCTCCCCGTTATATTATTCCTGAAGACAAACAAAAAGTTGTAAAAGAATTAAAATCACTGGCAAAAAAATCTGATGAAGTTTGGCTGGCAACAGATGAGGACCGTGAAGGTGAAGCCATAAGCTGGCATTTATGCGAAGTGCTCGGCCTTGATCCGACAAAAACCAAACGCATTGTTTTTCATGAAATAACAAAACCTGCTATTAAAAAAGCTGTTGAGCAACCGCGTACAGTTGATATGAACCTGGTTGATGCCCAACAGGCAAGAAGAATTTTAGACAGAATAGTGGGCTTTGAGATCAGCCCGGTTCTATGGCGCAAAATGAGTATGAAAAACTCGTTAAGTGCCGGCCGTGTACAAAGCGTTGCGGTACGCCTGATTGCTGAAAGAGAAAGAGAGATCAATGCATTTACCGCTGTAAGCAGCTTTAAAATTGAAGCGCTGTTTAGTGCGCAGGACATCAACAATAAAAATGTAAGCTTTAAAGCGGAAGGAACCCGCCAGAAAAATGCGGAAGATGCTGAAACTTTCCTGGAAAGCTGTAAAGGTGCAAATTATAGTGTAAGTGATATACAGGTAAAACCTGCCAGGAAATCTCCCGCGGCACCATTCACCACATCTACTTTGCAACAGGAAGCCAGCCGTAAACTGGGTTACAGCGTAAGCAAAACCATGTTGCTGGCACAGAAATTATATGAGAACGGGCATATCACTTACATGCGTACGGATAGTGTGAATTTAAGTGATACGGCTTTGGGTGATATTCATTCAAACATTACCAATCAGTACGGCAATAAATATTTACAGCCACGTAAATACAAAAACAAGAACGAGTCGGCGCAGGAAGCCCACGAAGCCATCAGGCCAACATACATGGAAAATACATCGGTTGATGATGCTGACACCAGGCGTTTGTATGAACTGATCTGGAAACGCACCATCGCCAGCCAGATGGCCGATGCAGAGTTGGAAAAAACAACAGCTAAGATTTCCATTTCAACCAATAAGCAGGAATTAGCAGCGCAGGGCGAAGTATTAAAATTTGATGGTTTCCTTAAGGCTTATCTTGAAGATAAGGATGAAGACGAAGCGAACGAAGAAGATGCAGAAGGCATGTTGCCGCAACTTCGTGTAGGACAGCAATTGAACCTGAATGAAATGCAGGCGATCGAACGTTTTACAAGGCCCGCACCTCGATACACAGAGGCCTCGCTTGTAAAGAAACTGGAAGAGCTTGGCATTGGAAGGCCTTCTACCTACGCTCCTACCATTTCCACTATATTAAAACGCGGTTATGTTGAAAAACGTGATAAAGAAGGCGTCTTAAGAGATTACCGCGTGTTGGTTTTAAAACAAAACCAGGTAAGTAAAAAAACAGAAAAAGAAACCACCGGCGCAGAGCGTTCTAAATTATTCCCGACAGACCTCGGTCTGGTAGTTACTGATTTCCTGAACCAATATTTTTCTGATATTATGGATTATGGTTTTACCGCCAGGATTGAAGAAGAATTTGATGAGATCGCGGAAGGCAAAAAGCAATGGACAAAAACCATTGATGGTTTTTATAAACCTTTTAAAGAAGATGTTGAAAACACATTGGAAACTGCCGAGCGCATTAAAGGCGAACGGGAATTAGGTATTGATGAAGCATCCGGAAAGAAAGTAGTTGCGCGCATGGGCCGTTACGGGCCGATGGTGCAGATCGGTGACGTGAACGATGAAGAAAAGCCCCGCTTTGCCAAGCTTAAATCAACGCAAAGCATAGAAACCATCAGCTTTGATGAGGCGATGGAACTGTTTAAACTACCAAGAAATTTAGGCCGCTTTGAAAATGAAGAAGTAAGCGTAAGCATTGGCAGGTTTGGCCCTTTCATCGCACACGATAAAAAATTCTATTCCCTGAGCAAGGACAATGATCCCTATAGCATAACACTGGAAGAAGCCATTCCGATAGTAAAAGAAAAACGTAAAGCAAAGGAAGAACGTACCATAAAAATTTTCGAAAAAGAAAAAATACAGGTGCTTCGTGGCCCTTACGGACCATACATAAAACAAGGCCTCAGAAATTACAAACTCACCAAAGAACAGCAGGAACGTGCAGCGGATCTCACTATTGAAGAAATAAAGAAGATTATCGAAGAGCTGAAAGCAAATCCACCTAAAAAAGCAGCACGCAAAAAAAAGAAAGCCTAGCATTACTTTGATTTCTTTTATGCGTATTTTTAAGGAGACGGGGGATCGGTTGCTTTACAATTTTAAATGACCATCAGTCGTTTATTTATGCACAGGCGTGTAATAAATTTTTAATTAACCGATTCTAAAAAGTAGTTAGCTTGTGTTGCATATGTATCAAAACGCTGAAATATCTGCTTTGCTCACTTTAATTGACGATCCCGATGAAGAAGTATTTTCAACGGTGAGCACCCGCATTGTACATTATGGAAAAGGCATTATCCCCAACCTTGAAAATCTTTGGGAAAACACCATAAGCGAAGCCGTGCAGGAGCGTATTGAAATGATCATTCACCGCCTGCATTACACTGATCTTGTTACCGACCTTACTGAATGGCGCAACAGCGCTTACCATGACCTTTTATTTGGCGCTTTGCTCGTGGCACGTTTTCAATATCCCGATCTTCAAACTTCGCCTGTAATACAGGAAATAGAAAAAATTCGTCGCAATGTATGGCTTGAGCTGAACAGCTTCCTAACTCCCCTTGAGCAGGCTAATGTTATTTCAAGCATTGTTTACAACTATTATAATCTTAAAGGTTCTGAAGTGGCATATAAAAATCCGGATGATTTTTTTATGCATAAAGTATTACAAACAAGAAAAGGCAATACGCTTTCAAACGGCATTTTATATCTCGTGTTGGCAGAATTACTGGCCATGCCCGTAAAGGCCATTAACATTCCGCGGCAATTCGTGCTGGCTTTTTTTAATGATGATTATGACGCCGCTTCTTACAGCGGCAACCCGCAAAAGAAAATCCATTTTTATGTAGATGCCACAACAGGCCAACCCTTCACACATAAAGATGTTGAGAATTATTTTAAGCGAATAAACGTACCACCGGTTCCCTCCTATTTCAAGCCTTTGAATGCCGTGCGTGTGATACAGGTTTTGTTGGAAGAACTGGCCCGCTGTTTTGATGAACCTGCCAAAGAATATAAACGTAATGAATTGCTGAAACTGTCCGATCTGCTGTCGGAGTAGGCAACCGGTCCCTAGAGTGTAGGCTATGTGATGTTTTATTAAATTAAATAAGATTTTATTGCCATTAATAAATCTGTTTACCAGTACACCTAAATAAATTCATCACCAAAAACCACCCTCTATGAAATGTTTTAAAATTGTATTCAGTTTAGCTGTTGTTTTGTTATGCGCCACGACCACACAAGCACAAAAAAGTAAAAAGGGTTTACGCCCTATGGCCAATGCAGGCGATACGGTTTGGGTATTTGTCAATCATGTAAAGGCAGATAAAAAAGAACAGTTTGAAAAATTCGCCTATGAAATCTTTTGGCCGATGGCAAAGAAATTAAGTGCCGCGGATCAAAAAGTTTTTAATCAAACCCGCATATTATCTCCAACACAGCAGGAAGCAGATGGCACATATAGTTACCTTTTTATAATGGATCCTGTAGTAAGCGGTGGAGATTACGATATAAGCAGCCTGCTCAAAAAAATGTATGGCGAAGAAAAGGCAAAAGAATACGATAATATGTTTGTAGAAACGCTGGCAAGTGGACAGACCGGTTATATATTGGTGCAGTCGAAATATTAAGTGTTGACTGCCTATAACTAAAGCTAAGAATAACTGTTCCCGCTTAAGTTTGTATCATTGTCCGGCTATTGCAAAGAGAATTTTAGCAGACGGCCACTATTCGTCATCTTGAACAATACTTCTTATCCAGTTATCACCTATAAAACTTCTTTCGGCTGCTTCTCCGTAGTTAAGGTTAAAAACGTCATTGAGTGTTTCATCTCTTAATATCATTTGTTCAAGAGCAACGATTCTTATGTCGCCGGGCATCTGGTCACCTGTCAGAAATTGCCAGTCTCCTTCTTCATCATGAACTACCCGAAGTATAGGTTTCCTTTCTTCTAACCATTGCCTTGTTGTAAAAATGCCAAGGTCCTTTGATTCTCTGAATTTAAAGCCTGCATTTCTGTCAAGCAGCGGCTGTCGATAAATAAATTCTTCTTCGAAGCCGGTTTCCCAGGGATACTTGCCGTTTCGGTCGGTCCAAACAAGCTGAAGCGCTGAAAATTCTTGTGTCTGGTTAAACCAAATTGCATAACCTAAATAATCTTTTAAATTTCTTTGGTCAGCCTTTATGAATTGCACCAGCCCACCATTAAAAAAATTGGCATAGCTGCACCCTGTTTGCAAAATCTGTCCATCTTTTACAAGCTCGCCGCCAATGTTTAAGATGGCCTGAAGCGTTTTTCTTGTAAACCCAAAAGCAATTAGTTCCGGATGATTATAGTTTTTCCAAAGTCCGACCGTATACGCAAAAGAAGGCAGGTAATCTGTAGCTTCAACTATCAAAGCAACCCAACCATATTTTTCGATGTCTTTAATCAGGCTGTTATCGTCTATACAATTATGATTTTGTGAATTCGTCATGCGATTACTGTTAACGGGCTGAGATTACTAAAGTATCCCATTGTAGCGTTTGGTTTTTAGAGTTGCCAATTCACAAAGATTACTGTAATTATATGCAGTTCCAAAAAATGGGACAATGATTTTCAGGTCTTGCCATTCGTTGCCAGCTTTTAAAAAAGGTAATATTGCTTCTATCATCTTTCCGCGTTTTTGCCATTATCTTCCGCGGAATACAGTTTCTTTTCCGCGTTCCTGTTTCAATTTTCCGCGGAGAACCGATAATCTTCCGCGTTATACTAAATTTTTTCTGCGTTATAATCTTTTCCGCGGAAGAACCATCCTTTTCCGGGGATTATTGAACTTTCCTTACTTGCGTCACTAAGAAAAAAGCGTTTCGACATAAATAAGCCCCGCTTCGTACCAGCTATTAACGCTTCATTTTATTCCAGCCACGCTTCATTTAAAATACATGTCGGTTTGGTTAACTAAAGTTTTACGCGGTTTCTGGCTGATACATTTTTACATCCTAATCAAAATCAAAAAACAAAAAAATCATGAAAACATCATTCGCGCTCAGAGATCTCGCAATCACAGGAATCATCTTATTCGCATCTTTTAAAAATGTAAATGCTCAAACCTGGAACACCACCGGAAACAGCGGTACAACACCCGGAACGCATTTTATCGGCACAACAGATAAAAAGAATTTTGTTATAAAAACCAATAATATCCAAAGAACAGTTATAGATACATCAGGCAGGGTTGGTATAGGAACTGCTACACCAACTGTAAAACTTGATGTAAGCGAAACCGCCACATTAAAAACAGCAAGATTTTTAAACAGCTATAACAACATCGCTAATATAGAAACGCTTTACAGCGGCGCAACCAATCCCGGAAGCGGTGGCGCAGTTGCAGCAAGATTTGAGGCAACAGGTGCAGGTGGCGGAAGCAACGCCGGCATTATTGCTTATGCACAAAGCGGGTCAACCAACACCGGCGTTAATACAAGCGTTATATCGGGTGCCGGAACTACAGGCCACGGTGTATACACATCGGCAACAGGTGCAGGAACTAACTATGGCACTTACGCTTCAGCATCTGGTGGAACTAGTAACTATGGTATCTATGCTTTAGCATCAGGCGGAACCAACAGCTATGGCATTTATGCTGCAGGATCAGGAGCAACTAATAGTTGGGCAGGTTATTTTGCAGGCCGCACTTACTTCGGTGATCAACTATTGATCGGTACTACAAAAGCAGCAACAGGATATAAAGTTTCAGTAAAAGGTAAGGTGATCTGTGAAGAACTGAAAGTAGAACTTTCTGCCAACTGGCCTGACTATGTGTTCGGCAAAAACTATCAACTTCGTTCCTTAACTGAAGTCGAAAAATATATCAATGAAAACCAACATCTGCCGGGCCTACCTGCAGCCGCAGAAATAGAAAAGAACGGTCTTGCCGTAGGCGAAATGCAAACCAAACTGGTGGAAAAAGTGGAAGAGCTTACACTGTATGTAATATCCCTTCAAAAACAAATTGAAGAATTGAAAAAGGATAACCAATAAGCATCATTAAAACAGCTTAAAACAATATTGTTTTAAACCGGATACTTCCACAAAAAACTTTACATGAAAAACAAATTATTCAATATAAAAACGGCAATGGCTTGCTGTATAATACTGATGCTGTTAAAAGCCGGTACTATCAACGCGCAGGACAGGATCACGAATAAGCGCATGCAGCAAATAGCCAAGCCCGACAGCAAACGCGGCTGGATAAAATTCAGGGATGATTTCAAAGCGAATCCTGAGAACATTTTCAGGGAGCAAAAGGAAGCTTTTGATCTCGGCAACGATGATGAGATGAAACTTAAGAAGGCTTCTAAAGATAAAATAGGCACGTCTCATTACCGCTACGAACAATTTTATAAAGGCATAAGAATAGATGGCGCTGAATATATTGTACACAGCGACAGGAATGGAAAGGTATATGCCGCCAACGGTAAAATGGTAAACGGCCTTGCCGCAGATAAAATCAACAGCCTGCCAGAAAATGCAGCACTGGAATTAGCGAAAAGGGCAACCGGGGCAAAGCGTTTTAAATGGGAAAACTCTAAAGCTGAAGCATGGCTCAAAAAACACAGGAAAAATGCTGCTGCTACTTATTTTCCGAAAGGGGAACTGGTATGGTGTAAATCACCTGATATAAAAGATCTTGATGCCAAAAATTACAGGCTTGCCTGGAAATTCAATATCAATGCCGATAGCACAGGTACTTCAGCTATCTTATTCATAGATGCAACCAATGGAAAGATCATTAAAAAATTGCCGCTTGAAATTATGTGCGATATAAGCACCTGCAAAACTACTTATGATGGCACAAGAAACTTGCGCACAGCAAAAAATGACGATAAGTATATAATGGAATATGATTGCTCCGGCGATATTGCAGGCATACATGTATACGATGCCAAGAGCAGCCAAACCACAGATTATGCGGTTGATTACACAGACGATAACAATGTATGGAATACCAACTATCAATCAATCGCTGCGCAGTCAATGTTCAGTGTTTATGAAGCGCTACGTTACTATCTGAATGTACATGAAAGAGAAAGCTATGATGACTGGGGCAGTGAGATAGAAGTATATAATAATGCATTGTTTAAAACAGGAAATGGCAGCCTTAGCCCTAACAATGCAAGCTGGTCTTTGAATGATGAAATTATGCGTGTAGGCGCCGGGAGCAGCAGTTTTGGGGATGAATTCAATACAATAGATATACTTGGTCATGAATTAACGCACGGCGTAGTTTTTGAAACCGCCAACCTGGAATATGTAAACGAATCAGGTGCACTTAATGAATCTTTTGCAGACATCTTTGGTGAATCTATCGAATACTATTCAAGAGGAAAATGCGACTGGTTGTTAGGTACCGACAAAGGTGATACAACCCGTTCCTTTATGAATCCCAACTTATTTGGACAGCCAAAATATTACTATGATTCAATGTTTGTACCCACAGGTTGCAGCAATCCCAGCGTTAGCAACGATTTTTGCGGTGTTCATGCCAACAGCGGTGTTCAGAATTATTGGTTTTACCTGCTAAGCGTGGGTGGCAGCGGTCGCAATCACAACAACAGGCCTTTTAATATTCCTGGTATCGGTATTAAAAAGGCTGAGAAAATAGCTTACCGTGCACTTACAGAGTATCTAACTTCAAACAGTAATTATTATGATGCCAGGGAAGCTACCATTCATGCCGCCGCAGATCTTTATGGCTATTGTTCGCCTGAAGAGATCCAGTGTGCACAAGCCTGGTATGCCTGTTCCGTGGGCGAATCACTCAACGACTTTAATGTAGTAGTGTGCGGCTATACAGGAAACATCAGCCTGCCTACTGATATGTGGGGGATTAATTCAGTGCAGGGGGGCGGTATTTGCCCGAACATCGTTAATACCTATGCCTACCAGGTAAATTATGGTGCCGGCGAGCAGGTGGTATTGTTGCCTGGCTTTTTTGCACAAAGCGGCACGCACTTTAATGCATACATAGAACCTTGCGCTGTTACCAACACCTTATTGCCTGAAAAACCACGCAACGAAGATGCAATTGCGCGTGTGGGTGACATTGCAGCAGCCCAAAAAACAGACCTGGCTGTTGAAACAAACATTCAGGCATACCCCAATCCGTTTACTGATCAGTTAAGGGTTGAAATAAAGTCTCCAAAAAACACGGAAGCTGTCATCCGCATGTTTGATATATCAGGCAGGGAAATAGCAGCAGGATCTATAAAGAAACAACTGAATGCAGGCACCAATAGTATCAGCTTAAATGTTGCAGGCATTGCCCGCGGAACTTATATCATCCGCATAGAAATGAATGGAAAGAGCATTACGAAGAAAGTTATTAAACAATAGAACGATTATTTCATAAAAAGAAAAGCCGCCTCCAACAAGAGGTGGCTCTCCTTTTTATATATCTTATATTATAAATCGAATTCCTATTCCCCCTTTGGGGATGGGATTTTACTTACTCAAATACATGCTCTTCTCTTTAAATAACTGCCTGAAGTAAGGATCGCGCAGATCTTTTATAAACCGTATCGCTTCACCGGTACTCTTCATTTCCGGGCCAAGTTCCTTGTTCACATTCGGAAATTTATTGAAGCTGAACACAGGTTCTTTGATAGCAAAGCCCTCCAGTTTTTTCTCAAAATTGTAATCTGCAAGTTTCGCTTCACCCAACATAACCTTTGTGGCAATGTTCAGGTAAGGTATCTGGTAAGCTTTAGCGATAAACGGTGTAGTACGGCTTGCCCTTGGGTTGGCTTCTATCACAAAAACTTTATTGTCTTTAATTGCAAACTGAATATTAATGAGGCCACGGATATCCAACGCCCTTGCTATTTTCTCCGCGTAATATTCCATGGTGGTTACCACCAACGGTGTAAGGTTAAACGCAGGCAGAACCGCATTGCTGTCGCCACTATGAATTCCCGCCGGCTCAATATGTTCCATCACACCCATTACATGAAATGTTTCACCGTCAAATATTCCGTCAATTTCAGCTTCCTGGCAACGGTCGAGAAAATGGTCAATTAAGATCTTATTGTTTGGGATGTGTTTCAATAAGCTTATAACAGCCTTTTCAACTTCTTCATCATTAATTACAATACGCATACGCTGGCCACCCAATACATAACTGGGACGAACGAGCACGGGGTACCCAACCTTGTTGGCTACTTCAATGGCTTCGTCGGCAGTGTAAGCCGTACCATATTGCGGGTAAGGAATATCCAGCTCTTTTAAAAGATCGCTGAAACGGCCGCGGTCTTCGGCGATATCCATGCTATCGAAAGAAGTACCAACGATCCTGATACCTTTTTCGTTTAATTTTTTTGCAAGTTTTAAAGCTGTCTGGCCGCCAAGTTGTACAATTATGCCATCAGGTTTTTCCAGTTCTACTATTTCCCATAAATGTTCCCAATAAACAGGCTCGAAATACAGCTTATCTGCCATATCAAAATCTGTGGAAACCGTTTCGGGGTTACAGTTGATCATAATAGCTTCATAACCACATTCTTTTATGGCCAGTAAGCCGTGTACGCAACAATAATCAAACTCAATGCCCTGGCCAATGCGGTTAGGGCCGCTACCGAGAACAATAATTTTTTTCTTTTTCGATGGAATAGACTCGTTGTGAGAAAGCGATTGATTCATTACAGGTAAATTGCGCAAATGTAACGTTGGATGATTAGCTTACAAAACATAAAAATGTTAAGGGAATAATATGGGTAAAAAAAGTGCCGGGATAATTTTATACAGAACTAAAAATAACATGCTGGAAATAATGCTCGTGCATCCGGGCGGGCCGTTTTGGGCAAAGAAAGACGTTGGCGCATGGTCAATCCCTAAAGGTGAATTTGATGAGGATGAAGATGCACTGGCTGCTGCAAAAAGGGAATTTGAAGAAGAAACCGGGCAAAAAGTTGCCGCAAAAAGCTTTATTGAACTGTCACCTGTCAAAAATAAAAGCGGCAAACAGGTGTATGCATTTGCGGCAGAAGAAGATTTTGATAGTACCAGGATCACCAGCAATTTAATTTGGGTTGACTGGCCGCCTCGTTCAGGAAGACGCATGCAGATTCCTGAAGTAGATAAGGCTGAATGGTTTGATGTGGAAACCGCGAAGGAAAAAATTTTGAGTTATCAGGTACCGTTGATTGAAGAGCTTGCCAAAAGAATCGCTGATGTATGATTTGCTGATGGCTGATTTTCGGTCAACGGTCAACCGCAATCAGGGCTGCCATTTACTACTCACTACTCACACCATACAACACCTGGCAATTGTTGCAGAAAAAAGTTCTGCGGTTTGTTTTACCAACATATTCTTTATGTGCTGGAATATTACAGCGCGGGCAAATTTTTTTGGTATGAATGCACCAGTGCTTTTTTAATACAAAGGCTTTTTTCCATTTTAGGAAATCAAAACTGTAGTTGCGGGCTTCTTTAACCAGTTCATTTAATTTTTTGGGCGGAATATCTCCAACTTTTGTTTTAGGATGCAGTTTTATTCTCCATAAAACCTCATTCTTAATAATATTGCCAACGCCTGCAAAAATTTTTTGATCCAGCAATGCATCCGCAACAAGTGTGTCAGGAACGGCTTTTAATTTCTTTTTTGCCTTGGATGCATCCCAGGCATCGCTCATTACATCTGCACTCCAATCATAGATTTCATCAGGGTCTTCATGAAATATTTTTAGCGAACAGGCATAAAAGTTTAGTTCGCCATTTTTAAATCCTAAGGAAAGCCTCGGCTGAGCGTCTCTTGTTTCATTGATTCGATAAGAACCAAACAACATAAAGTGCACCCGCAGCGTAACACCTTTACAACAAATAAGAAAATGCTTGCCCCAGCTTTTAAAATCAGTAACGGTTTTGTTTTGTAATTGATGATAATCAATTTTAGAATTGCCGCTGACGCTAAAGACCTTCTTTCCTTTAAACGACTGAACTGCTTCTTTCAGGATAACAATAGATGGACCTTCGGGCATATAAAGTAAAAATTCAAAAATCAAAATTCAAATCCTAAGCCATTTTTTGGCTTTTTCATTTTTACTTTTGACTTTAAGATCAGCCCTTCGGATTCTGGAAAACGATGGTAATAGTACCCGTTTGCGGCGTATTGCCTTTATTGAATTTGAGTTGATATGCCCGTTTCACAGCGATGCTGTTGAGATCAGCAAAAGGACTGCCCGGTTTTACCCGCGCATTGGTAACAGTGCCGCTTTCATTAACCGTAACATCAACGGCAACTTTGCCACCATATTTGTATTGATCCTGGAAACGTGCACCACCGGCAAGTTTCCTGCCCTGTAAGCCATTGGTGATGCTGATGCCTGCACTGCCTGTGCCGCCGTTGCCGGTGTAACTGTCGCTGTTGGGATTACCATTGGGCTTGCCCTGGTCTCCCTTGCCGCCTGCTATTCCCTGGTTACGGCTGTTGTTATAACTGTCTGCGTTATTACCACTGCTGCCGGTATTCTTTCCGCCGGCATACACTGCTTTTGGCTTAGGAGGAGCCGGTGTGGGATTGGTAACAGTTTTAGTAGTAGCTTTTTTAGTTGGATTATTAACCTTTGCAACGGCTTTTTTCTTTTCAGGTTTGGGAGAAGTATGCACAACCGGCGCGTCATGATCGTTGTTTTCCGCAACTTCGGGCTCCGTTTCCGCCTGTGCCTGTTGCGATGGCGGCGGATTGAAGTTGGTTTGCTGTTCTTCAGCGGGCTCGCCGGGAATTTGCGGCGGAACATCGCCCAAACCCTCATCGCTGTTGCCAAGGTTTACTTCTACGCCGGCATCAACAATCGGCGGTGGTATCGCGGGCATGGACCAACTCATCAATATAAAAAAAAGAAACAGAGCGCCAACAACGCCAATGGTATAAGCCAGTGCTTTTACGTTTTTATTCCTTTCGAAATTAAGTTCTGCCACCCTTGAATGCATAAAAACAAATTTATTTACAACCCGTATAACCGCCTGTTATAAAGATGCTAACAGTGTGTGGATTATGGTAACCATCAACAACTTAGCTATAACGTTGATGTATCTGTTATTTTATAAATGCTTAGATAAAATTTTACAAAAATCTATTTTCGAAATATCAGCCAGAAAACATTTCAATAAAAATTTTGTGAAAAAGATAAAATATTTATTGTTTTTCAATAAAAATATATTGATATTTGTGTTTTAAATTTTTAAAAAATGAAAATTCCAACAACATCTGTATTACAATTTTTAAGATTACTGGCTATTTTGGCCATGATTGGTTATTATATCGAAGCCGGCAGTATAATCACTTCTGTAATTGTAAGCTTCACTAACCCGGCTGCGGTAAAAAATCTTTATAAGGGCCTTGATCTTTCCCAAATCAGGAGCTATAATGAGGCTCTTTATTATGTAACAATTGCTTTTATAGTGAGTATTTCCATCATGAAGGCATATGTATGGCAGCTAGCTGTTAAAATGTTATCAGGCTTCAATATCAGCAATCCATTTCAAGCCGAAATGGGAAAGCTTTTACGTAAAATAAGTTCAAGCCTGATATCCATTTGGGTAATTGGCTTAATTGCCGGCATCATGTCCACAATAGTTCTAAAAAAGGCAGGGATAACAATAGGCTATGATTTTAAAGTGGATGAATTTCTGTTTATGGCAGGGCTGGTGTACGTTATAGCCCAGGTTTTCAAACGCGGTATAGAAATTCAATCTGAAAACGAATTAACTGTATAAGTCATGCCGATAATCGTAAACTTAGATGTAATGATGGCTAAAAGAAAAATGTCGCTGAATGAGCTATCGCAAAAAGTTGACATTACGCTTGCTAATCTTTCTATACTTAAAACCGGCAAGGCAAAAGCGATAAGATTCAGTACACTTGAATCGATCTGCAAAGCGCTGGATTGCCAGCCTGCTGATATATTGGAATATAAAGATGAGGGATAAAGGTTTAACCCTGCTTCCCGTGTTAAAAATATTCAGGCCGTATTAAATGTTGAAATAGTTTTGCCGCCATTATGCAAACAAAGTATAGCCAGGTGAAGGCAATGTTCGCAATTACGAAAGGCAGTCTGAGTTCAATATTAAGAAGCCCTTCAGCTGTTATTTTTAGTATTGTGTTTCCCCTGGTATTTATCCTGGTTTTTGGCTTTATTGGTGGCGGCAATGGCATTTCACTTGATGTGGCACTGAGCAAAAATGCTGATACCAGTAACGTTCTGTATCAGTCTATAAAAGATATTGGCAGTATACATTTTGTAAATGAAGATAGTTTGATCTTAAAAGAAGATCTTGAAAAAGGCAACATCACTGCCATTATCAATATTGTAAAAAACACTGCATCTGGTAATCCCGAATATATTATAGAACTGAAAAGTTCTGAAGCGGTGAACCCTCAAAACATCAACGTGTTGCAATCCATTTTAAAAAATGTGATCAGTAACATCAATGAGCAGCAATATCCGCAGGCACAAACTGTTGCTGCTATTAGCAATAAGATCGAAAAAATCCCGGGCAGGGAATACCGCAGGATCGATTTTATTCTGCCTGGACAGTTAGGCTTTTCTTTATTAAGCGCCGGTGTGTTTGGCGTAGCATTTACTTTTTTTAATCTTCGGCAGCAGCTTATATTAAAGCGATTTTTTGCAACACCCATTCGCCGCACTTTTATTGTGTTGGGTGAAGCCCTTAGCCGTGTAATATTTCAGATGATAACAGCCGTGATCATTATTGGCCTCGGCGCCGCAGCTTTTAAATTTACCCTTGTAAATGGCTTTGCTACCTTTCTCGAAATAATGCTGCTGAGCTTTATTGCGCTTATTGTGTTTATGGGTTTTGGTTTTGTGGTAAGCAGTGTTGCCAAAAATGAAAGCACCATCCCTCCTTTCGCCAATATGTTTACGTTGCCGCAATTTTTACTGGCTGGTACCTTTTTCCCGATCACTGTTTTTCCAAATTGGTTACAGGTGTTTTGCAATATTCTCCCGCTTACCCATTTTAATAATGCCATGCGCAATATATCGTTTGAAGGCGCTAGTTTTTTGAGCTGCTGGCCCGATGTAAGTGTGTTAATCATTTGGGGTGTTGTAATTTATGCAACTGCGGTGAAGGTGTTTAAGTGGGAATAGTTCAAAGCCATAATTCTTACAAACACAGGTTGATTTTATTTTTTTCCAATCAAAATTTTTGCAATTTTGAAGAACCCGTTTATTTAACCTGTATATTCATTTCAACAACATAAATCTCTATGAAAATTGACGCAATAATGCCTGTTTATACAAATACCTTTCTAAAATTTTTTATCCGCTTGTAAATAGCTATCCCTTAAACCAAACAATAACATTCACTTCAAACCAACGCTTATGAAACAAATATCACTACTCATCTTATGTGTATTCATTTTTTTCAGTTTGAAATCATTTGCCCAACAAGCTGGCAGGCTTGACAAAAGTTTCGCCCAAAAGGGTATTGGCACCTATGGAATCAGTAAGCTTGGAATGTATTCGACAGCAAATAGCACCTGCATACAACAGGATGGAAAAATAATATTAGCAGGAGAAACCAGTTATAGTGGCGGAACCAATATAGCAGTGGTTCGCATAAACAAAGATGGTACACGTGACAGCAGTTTTAATGATAACGGCATATTTATTATACCTAAAAGTACTATAGACAAATATGAATCTGCCAACGCCGTAGCCGTTCAACCTGATGGCAAAATTGTATTGGCAGGATCAATGTATGATGCAGATTGGGATGATAGCGGAGAACTTTTAATTGTTCGTTTGAACAGTAATGGCAGTTTAGATAAAAGCTTTAACGGAAGCGGAAAGAAATACATGTCATTTGCTATTTCACTACAAGCTACATCACTTGTTATTCAGCCCGATGGCAAAATTGTATTAGCCGGACACACCAACAGATACGTAAACGGCGGCGGCGAAAAAAATTTCTACGTTGCGCGGTTAAACAGCGACGGGTTACTAGATAAAGGCTTTGGCAAAAACGGGCAATTGCAAATAGACATTGGCCGCCGTGAGGATGTAGCTAATTCAGTAGCGCTTCAGCCTGATGGAAAAATATTGCTGGCTGGTTATAGTTATGACCTAAATAACCGGCGCAGGATGGCAGTTGTAAGGCTACACAATAATGGCGTTTTAGATTCAGGTTTTAATAAGAACGGAAAATTCACTACCCATTTTGGTGGCGGGTATGATGAAGCAACTACTGTGCTGGTCCAGGCCGACAATAAAATTGTATTAACGGGGCACAGTTATAATAGTGAAAAAACTACAGATGATTTTTCATTGCTACGCTTAACAATCAAAGGCAGTTTAGACAGCAGTTTCAATGAAGATGGCAAACTAACAATCGCAGCAGCTGCCGGTGATAATTACGCAAATAGTGCAGCATTGCAACCAGACGGGAAAATATTGGTTGCCGGTAATAATTATCCGGATGATTATAAATCAAACTATGCAGTTGTTCGCGTGAACAGCAACGGTTATACCGATTCAGGTTTTAATAACGATGGCAGGTTATCAATTCCAATAGCTGGCATTTCAGATATTGGCCAGGCGGTAACCGTTCAATCAAACGGGAAAATAATTGTGGCAGGAAGCAGTAAAAACAACAGGGATTGGTTTGACTTTTCAATAATTAATTTAAACAGCAATGGCAGCCTTAATAAAAGCTTTAACGGTAATGGGAAACTGATTTTACCGATAGGCAATAGTGACGACTTTGCTACAGCAATGGCGATTACTTCAACCGATAAAATTATTGTTGCGGGATATAGCGATATGATTGGACAGGCGCTTAACTTTTCTCTCCTACGCTTAAACAAGAATGGTTCTTTAGATAAGACCTTTGATGAAGATGGAAAATTGCTATGGCCGGATAATGATTCAATAACGACACAGGCATATGCTATCGCGGTGCAGCCGGATGGCAAAACCTTAGTAGCGGGTGTAAACTATGAAAGTGGTAATAGCCATTTTTTAATATTAAGACTTAATAATGACGGCAAACTAGACAGCAGTTTTAATAATACTGGGAAACTAAATGTTCCGATAGGCAATTTTCATGATGAAGCAAGAGCGATAGCTATTCAACCAAATGGTAAGATTGTGGTTGCCGGCTACAGTTATAATGGTAGTGACTATGACTTTTCAGCAATACGTATTAATGCAAACGGTGCTTTGGATAATAGTTTTGACAGTGATGGGAAATTATCCTTGGCTATTCCAAATTCAAATGAGTACCTCGATGCTGTATCTATACAGGCGGATGGTAAAATATTATTGGCCGGCGCTGGCATCGCAGATGGAAAAAGAAGTTTTTTTATCGTACGCTTAAATAGTAATGGTAAGCCAGATAACAGCTTTGACAACGATGGAAAACTTAATATTTTGATCAATGCTTCTTCAAGAGTGCATACATTAGCAATCCAGGAAGATGGGAAGATAATAGCAGCGGGCGAAAGCTATGATAGCTATCCAAATTATAATATGGCAGTGATCCGGTTAAACAATGATGGCAGTTTCGATAACAGTTTTGGCGAAAATGGAAAATTCATTATGCCTTCGGATAAATATTATGGTTTTGCCAGGGCGATGGTTATTCAACCTGACGGCAGAATAGTGCTATTAAGCAATAGTTCGCTGTTAGTACGTTTAAACAGTAGTGGCAGTTTGGATAGCAGTTTTGGAACAAACGGAAAAACCCGGCCATCCAAACTTGTTTTTAATGGCAACTTTACAGGCATAGGCCTGCAACAGGATGGAAATATTATCGCAGCGGGTAATGACAGGACAAATGAATCTCCCGCGGATTTTGTAGTAATGCGTTTTTTAGGTGATATTAGTAATGGACTATACAAGTATGCTGTCTCAGAAGTTTCAGCCAATGAACGTATTCATTCAAATCATTCAATTAAATACTGGCCAAACCCGGTGAAAAATATCGTACATATACAACTAAACGAGGTTAAAGGAGATAAGACAATTATTCAATTACAGGATTTAAAAGGCAACGTATTAACACAGCAAAAAATAAAATCCGCGAATACACAATTAGATCTTTCTGCGTTCTCAAACGGCGTTTACCTGCTTGTAATAATTGATGAAAAAGGAAAAATGCAGAGCAAAAAAATACTTTTAAGGAGATAATGACGGTTATGTCATTTCATATAAAAACCCGTGCAAATAAAATTGTACGGGTTTTTGTGTTATGATCTTTGTTGGTTTATCATAACACATCAATCAGCATCACACAATCAAAACCCTAAGTTTTAATAACCACTGTTGTTATTATCGTGGTCTGAATAACCGCCATTACCACAACTCCCATGCTGATCCTGATTTGTAGTTTGTGGTGTTGAATACGTAGAAGTAGTTGTGGTTGTTGCGCTTGCAGGCTTCTTTGGCGCTTTTACATCTTTGGAACAGCTGGTAAAAAAGCCAAAGCAAACGACAAATAACAAACCGTGGGTAAAAATTTTTTTCATAGTAATAATTTTAAATTCTAAAGGCTTCTTTATAGAACGGGAATATTACGACAGAGGTTGCTAAGCGAATTGAAAACCAGGCTAACGGAGTTTTCCTTTTTATTAATTTTTCTCTATAGCAATTTAACAAGAATAAACAAAATTCCAAATAATAAATGGCTGAACCGGCATTTATGATTTCCGTATAAGCTCAAGCAGTTTTTTATCCAGTTTATGTCCATGCCAATCTTCATAAGCCACATCACTCCTGCCCGAATCGATAATGCCAAAATCACCAATAAAATTCCATAAGGCAATGCCAATCTTATTGGAGAAAAGAATATTCGTAACATCAGTGAACCAGGCTAAAAATACATCATGCGGAGTGCGTTTCCAACAGCCGCCTTCGCCGCAATGCACACCAATTCCCTTGTTTACCAACTCGAGCCAAGGCTTATAGAATGTGTCAAGATTGGTTTTACTGTAATACTTGCTGCCTGTTTGGCCTGGCCAATGCGGTAAAGGTGCGTTGGCAGTATCTTTCATAGCCCAGGGCGCTTTATAATGTGAAATCTCACCGGGATAATATGCCCTGCAACTTTGAGCAATATCCAGGTCAGTTATTTCAGGTATCACATCGCTGCCCACGTTATTACCATCAGCAATTACCCTTGCGCCTGGTTTAATACTTCGTATAGCTTCCGCAGCAGTTTTAGCAACCTTACGGTACACATCTCCCGGCACTTTGCTGCGTGCCGAATGCTGGTCATTCATATCTTCCCGCATACTTGGTTCATTCACCAGGTCAAAACTTATAAGTTCGTCCGAAACGCTTTTGTACAGTTTAGCCCACATCGCCCAATGAAAATAAAAGGCTTTCTGCGCCGCTTCATCTTTCCACAAATTAAAAGGTTCATTAAAGCCGGCATTCACGCAATAGCCCGGTGCACGGTGCAGGTTAAGGCTTACATGCAGGTTATGCTTATGCGCCAATTCAACAAGCGCATTAATGGCATCAACCGCTTTGTTGTCTATTTTATATGTATCCTCTGGGATGATATCTTTTGTGCGGTCAATATCAAGATAACATGGATAAGCAATGGGAATACGTACAAAATCAAAACCCCAATCCCGCATCCATTTAAAATGATCTTCTTTTGTTTGTCTTTGATCGTTTATTGGCTGCGGTGAAAAAAAATCAAGCAGGTTAAATCCTCTCCACTCAGGCAAAGCGTTGTTAAGTTTTTTATCAAATGAAAAAGCCGAACCGGCGGCAAGTGCGGCGGCAGTTATACCTGTATTTTTAATGAAGATGCGGCGTTGCATATCGTGTTGTTGATGCTGTAAAAATACCATTGTATGTTTTATAATTATTCAAAACGCGATCTTCTTTCATTAATAGTTATTCAACACATTACATTTGTAATAGCACAACCAACTTCAACATGAGAATAATATTTTTCTTTTTATTACTGATTGCCAGCATTGATCTTTCTGCCCAGAATTCAGATTCAATATGGTTTGTAAATAACTATATCAAAAAAGAAGTGTACATACCTATGCGGGATGGCATTAAGCTTTTTACATCGGTGTATCTTCCAAAAGACAGTTCTCAAAAACATCCCATTCTTATGGAAAGGACGCCTTACTCCTGCGCACCGTATGGCGAAAATAATTTTAGTCCTGAATATTTTAATACTTACCTGAAAGCCTATTGTAAACTGAATTATATAATGGTAAAGCAGGATGTGCGTGGCCGCTGGATGAGTGAGGATGAATTCGTGAATGTGCGCCCGTTCAATCCTAACAAAGGCAGCAATAAAGATATTGATGAAGCCAGCGATACTTATGATGCTATTGAATGGCTTATAAAAAATATACCGCACAATAATGGCAGTGTGGGTGTACATGGCATTTCTTATCCGGGCTTTTTCTCAAATATGGCGGCTGCAAGTAATCACCCCGCTTTAAAAGCAGTAAGCCCGCAAGCACCTGTTACCAACTGGTTCATCGGCGATGATTTTCATCACAACGGTGCTTTCTTTCAAATGGATGCATTTGCTTTTTATTCAGCTTATGGCGCAGGTTTTGGCCAACCGCATCCTCAACCAACGAGCGCCAATCCCCGCACAGTTCCTTTTCCTGATCATGATAATTATAAATTTTTCCTGGAACAGGGTAGTTTGAAAAATCTTACAAAACTTATGGGCGATACTATTGCGTTCTGGAAAGATCTTATGGCGCATCCCAATTATGATGACTGGTGGAAAGCAAGGGATGCCCGCAATGCCACTAAAAACCTTAGGCCTGCCATGTTATGGGTAGGCGGTTTGTTCGATGCAGAGGATTGCTGGGGCGGATGGAACGCTTATAGGGCTGCTGAAAAAAATAATCCCGGTAAAGCTTTCAATAAAATTATAGAAGGACCCTGGTGGCATGGGCAATGGGCACATAAATACGGCAATAACGTTGGCAATGTTCAGTTCGGATTAAATACCAGCGAATATTTTCAGCAGCATTTTGAAATTCCTTTCTTCAACTATTTTTTGTTGGGAAAAGGAAATGTTGACAGCATTGCTGAAGCCAATATTTTTATAACAGGTGAGAATAAATGGCATTCGTTTGCGCAGTGGCCGCCTGATGAAGCATCCAACCAAACCATGTACCTGCAACCGGGTGGTAAACTCGACGGGAATAAACCTGCAGATAAAAACAACTTCACAGTTTACACAAGCGATCCAAAGAAGCCGGTTCCTTATGAAGAAGATATACATTTTGCAAGGTCAAGAACTTATATGACCGCAGACCAACGCTTTGCAGAACGCAGGCCCGATGTGATCAGTTTTAAAACAGATGCATTAATTGAAGATATTACAGTTACGGGAAGTGTAGTTGCTGATATCCTTACAAGTATTTCAACCACCGATGCTGATTTTGTAGTGAAACTGATCGATGTTTTCCCGGAAGATGCAGGCTTTGCTGATGTGAATATTTATGCTGACGAAGATGTGGAATATCCATACCCGATGGGCGGTTATCAAATGCTGGTACGCGGTGAGATCTTCCGTGGCCGTTACAGGAAAAGCTTTGAGCAACCTTCGGCCTTTACGCCCAACAAAACTGATACGGTGAAATTCAGCCTGCCTGATATAGCGCATTGTTTTAAGAAAGGCCATCGTATCATGGTGCAAATACAAAGCAGTTGGTTTCCTTTGGCAGACAGAAACCCGCAACAGTTCATCGACATTTATCATTGCGATGAAAAAGATTTTATTAAAAGCGATATCAAAATATGGCACGATGCAATGCGTGCATCAAACATTGTATTGCCGGTATTGAACGGAGCTAAAGCGGAGGAATAAGATTTATTTATCCTCGTCTTTATACAATCGCCATTGAATTCCCAATGCCAAACCTGCAGTACTAATTTTACGGGTAAAGGGTTGAATGTCATTCGCCATATTTTTTGTTTGCCAGCGGAAATATGGCTCGGCAAAAACCTCCAGGCTTTTAGTGAAAGGTTTGGAAAAATTTATTGCGGTATAAATGCTTGTGGCAGTATTACTTTCATAAACATTATTGCTTATATCAGTGAAGTGCCCGTATTCATCGGGCATATAGCCTTTATATGTTGATGAAACATTCAGAAGAATGCCGGCTTTGAGTAAGGTTTGAAAAGCTTTTGTCCATTTTGTTTTATAGCTGACGGTAAGCGGCATATTGATAAAGCTAAGATGATTGGAGCGCTTGTATGTATTCATCACCGAATCAAATCCTGAAACTGTTTCATTAGCACGTGAATACTGTATTCCTGCTGACAAGGCAATTCTTTTATTAACAGCAAAGCTTACCGATGCACCTACCGTATATGACAATTTCATGGAGATATTATCCTTCAGAAACTTCTCATAGTCTTTGTTGGAAGAGTGAATGGAGCTAAAAGGAATATCAGGCGATACAAAAAACTGTAGCGCAAGCTTATCATACTCTTCATCTTGCGCTAAACTGTCATCATTACTATTCTCTGCTATATTCTCATTAGCCGGTTCTCCCGGAGGTTTTTTATTAATTGCGTCCGTGATAGCGTGATCCGAAATTTCAGGATTTGAACTTTCCATATCATTCAATCTTTCATTATTGTTTTTTGAAGATGATGGATAGCTGATACTTTCATCAATTTGTTTATTTACAGGCTTCAGGTCATGATGCTTTTCATATTTAGTTATCTTTTTTGAAAGAGCAGTTAAAGCAGTTATATTTTTATCTGCCGACGAGATCTTTTTATTCGAGATTGCCTCATTTGTTTTTGTTGCAGTACCAGTTTCATTAAAAGAGTCCGTCTTTTTTTCTTTACCGGTAATAACAATGCTATTTGCATCTTTCTCTTTCTTGCCCGTTCCCGTATAAAAATGGTAAATGCCGGTTGTGAATATCACCAGAACTATAGCAGCCACCAGGTAAAGCCATATATATCCGCCACGGCGCTTTTTCTTACCGGTATTAATACGCTGCCACATATCAGCAGGTATCTCACCTTCATATTGCTGGAGCCTTTTTTTAAAAATATCATCAAGTTCATTATCTGTCATGGCCGGTAATAATTTTTTGTTGTGATGCGATCTGTTTCTGCAGCAATTTTCTTGCTTTTACCAACTGTGTTCGGCTTGTAACAGTTTCAATGTTCAGCATCGCTGCAATTTCATCATGACTATATCCTTCTATTACATACAGGTTAAATATGATGCGGTAACCTTCAGGCAAATGCCTTATCATTCCTATCAGTTCTTTTTCACACATTGCCGATACCGCATATAATGATTGATGGTCAGTTATAGTTTCTGTTATAGTTATATCGGCATAATGAATCCGTTTTTTATGCAACAATGCCAAACAGGTACGAACAGTTAATTTTCTTATCCATGCCTCAAACGGCCCTTCAAACCTGAATTGGTGAATGGCCGCAAAGACTTTTATAAATGACTCCTGTAACATATCTTCAGCTTCCGGAGTATCTGAAGCATACCGCAGGCAAATACCCATCATCCTGCCTGCATATTGTTTAAAAAGTGCAAACTGGCATTGCTGATTTTTTTGTATACAACCTTTAATTATCTCTTCTTCTGTCAAGCGATCGTGCTATTTAGAGTTTATGTCACCGGTTTTATTGTTGATTGTTTGTGAAGTTATTTATTGTACCACATAAGTATTACAACAAATAAAATTTCTTGTTGATATCGTTTTTGCAAGATGCCCGTTAACATAAAAATTAATAGTGATTGTTGCTCCATCGAAAGTATAAGGAGAACCTGCCAGGTACATAGTAAACGGAAGATGATCGGGCTTGAAAGTGTATCTCCATCCAGATGGCAACGCATACAACATGGTCGAATTAGGTTTGTTAAAATCATTTACTTTTCCATCAGGCAGGTTCCATTGACCCAGCCATGCATCATGTTCAAATTGCGTGGTATCCTCATCACTGATCAATACTTCGTATGTAAGTATCGGATCTGAAGCGGTACCGATTAACGTATCTGTATTCACTGTTTCCAATAATTTGGTAACGCCTTTCATGGCATCATTGGTAACGCTTTTAATAAGCTTCCCGTTTTTATATAGATTGGCTGTAATATCCTCATCATATAGTCTTGAGGCCGCAGAAATAAATGCCTGGAATGGAGTGGAAGGGCAAACAAAACTGCGCCTCCACCCAGTCTGGTAATATACAGGGCTTCCAAAGTTGATGCTATCAAGCGGGTTACAACCAACAGTTCCATCCGGTTCATTCCATATTCCTCCCCAGCCATTTGGATCTGCTGTAATAATTTCATAGGTTATTGTATCTCCTGGCACAATCAGTGAATCAGCATCAGCCGTACCATTATCCAGGCTTGAATCGCTTACAGATTTCTGGCAGGAAAGTGCTATAAAAAAATAAGCGCTTAATAAAGGAATAAATTTTTTCATTTGGCAGAGTTTGGATGTTAGAGATAAGAAGAAACAGAAATGTTGCCTGGCAATAAAAAATTGTTAACGTAAATAGCTTCTTAGATTTTTGTTGAGAAATGTTTGAAAAAGGTGATAAGGTTAACGGTACAAGTTAATTGTTGCTACTAAGGTTAATAAGGTTATTATATGGTTCTAACATTTAAGGAATTCATTTATCCCAAAATCGTCATTAGAAATTATTTCTAATGGCGGCCATTGGGAATAAGATGGGTAAAATCCTTACTGGCACTGCGTTTTTGTTTAAAAATATAGGATTAAAATTGAGGTAAGAAAATCTTATATAACAATTGGACTTGAAAATTGCCTTTACCGACAAAGAAATTACGCCCTGGTCTGGTATTGTGTTACTTAAAAGCATGCTTGACAGGATGAATTTTGACGATGAACTGGCCAGGCTGCCGCTACCCAGCCCGGGTTCTAATCGCGGCTATGCGCCTAATCAACTCATTAAACAGTTTATGACCAGTATCTGGTGCGGCGCTAATAAATTTGAGCATTGTGAGGTAACGCGCCATGATGAAGTAATGAGGCAATGCTGGGGATTTAAACAAATGGCAGGCTGTAAATCATTTCAGCGCTTCTTCAACAAGCACAGCGCTGCAGTCAATCACCATATTTTCACCCCACTCTACCAATGGTTTTTTGGGAACCTGCAATTTGACAACTACACACTCGATGTAGATTCCACCATTTTTATTAGATATGGCACACAGGGTGGAAGTGCCAAAGGATATAACCCCCAAAAGCCGGGAAGAAACAGCCAGCATCCTTTGCTGGCATTTATTGAAGAAACAAAGATGGTAGCCAACTTTTGGTTACGTGCCGGCAATACTTATACCAGCAATAATTTTCAAAGCTTTATATCAGATACGATAGTAAAACTTAATGGTAAAAAGATTGGTTTGCTAAGGGCCGATAGTGGTTTTTATAGTAAGGAAGTTTTTGATTACCTGGAAGAAAATGAACTAATAGGTAATTATATCATTGCTGCAAGACAATACAAACCTATTCAACAAAAGATAGCAGGCCACAGTACCTGGATAAAAGTAGATAAAGGCATAGAAGTGGCTGAAACCACCTACCAAAGCCCATTGTGGGATAAACCCAGGCGGCTGGTGATGGTACGCCAATTGATTGCAGATCGTCCAAATGCCACCGGCAAATCACTAAAATTGTTTGAAGCAGAAGGCATCTATAACAATTACAGGTATAGTTGCTTTATCACCGATTTACAACTGCCTCCCTTGCAGGTTTGGCATTTATACAAGCAAAGGGCAAATTGCGAAAACAGAATCAAAGAATTGAAATATGATTTTGGTGCAGACAATTTTAATCTCCAAAATTTTGACGCTACCGAAGCTGCACTAAATTGGGTGATGATGGCCTACAATTTTATCAGTCTCTTCCGGCAGGTAGTCTTAAACACAAAAGTGGAACAACGCATGAAAACGTTGCGTTATAAAGTATTTGCAATCGGCGGTTACATGATAAAAAATGGAAGCCAGAGAGTACTCAAGCTATCACTCGCCATGAAACGAAGAGAATGGTTTACAGGATTATGGAATTGTAATAAAACATTTGATCAACACATCACTATAAACTCCTAATGACTTTTTTGGGTTTATTAAATGCACCAACAGGCTATAACATTTATTTCTCTACTTAACATCAAAACTTATAGTACTATATCCTGCTTTTCCATCCGCATTAATTCCCTGCACTACAGCCACATATTTTCCTTTTATATCAGAAGTATAAAAAGATTGTTCATTATTTCTTACTTCCGGGTTCCAGTATAACACATTCCGGTAGTCGGGGAGCCTGCTTTGCCTTTGTTCTTCTGTATTGTAGTGTGGTGAATAAAATTCACGTTGAAGTTGCAGGCCATCGTAAGACAATTCTATAGTTGAGGGATCAAACTGAAAACCTTCTAAATCGCCTTTATAGGTACTGTAGCTTACGATACCTTCAGCAATAAGTGAATTATAGTAATATTTTTTATGCAATACTTCTGCCTTTTTTATTTTAAGCGGGTTATAGGCCATTAATTTATTCATGTCAAAAACAGGCACTCCATCAATCAAAACCAAAGGATTATTTTGAAACACATCATGTTTTCTTTGATCGATGGAGATAAGGCTATAATTTCCTTGCCTTAGTCGTACGTTAATACCAGTTATATATTCCCTTAATACTTCTTCCATTGTATTAAAGCGAACGTAATTATCGAGGTAATAGGTAACATCCGGTCTCCCATAAAAAGCATTGCTGTCAATAGACGGAAAGTTAAACTTGTTCAACTGGTTAATGCTATATGCATTTTGCACCTGCATGGCTAAATTATATTGCGACAACCGTTGCAGCTTATCTTCAGAAAAATCAAAAATTGCAGGCGCAATGTTATTGAGTCGATTTGAAAAAGGGTTTTCTATTTCTACCCTGTACATACTATCTTCCATACCGGTTTGCACTACCAGTTCGCCCGAGCCATAATAGTCTTTTATATCAAAAAAAACTTTTCCGTTATCGTTGCTTATTGCTGAGGCAAAACGAAAATATTTTCCCGGAACAGATAAATATACCCTTATATCTTTTGCAGGTGTTCCGGATGTTTTATTGATAACAGTACCTTCAATTATATGGCCCTCACGTTCGGGTGCATAGCTTGATTTAAATGGTTCTGTATCTTTCTTAAACCTTGTCCAGCCCTGTGTAAGCAATAAATTTTCAAGAGCAGCACCAACTTCTGCATCGGCATTATTAAAATAATACTCCGGCGATTCTATCCAACCTTTCAACTCAGAACCAAGCCATAAATAATTAAGGATATTATTAGCATCAACCGTTTGTAAAGAATCGACCAAGTAAACCGCCATTGATAAATCAGTATTGTCGTTGCCAGCTATATTTAATTTCACCTCGCTGCGTGTGCTGTATTCAAGTTTATCTGCCTCCAGTTTTAATGATAATGATTGCGGCTCTACAAATATCATACGTTCAGCTACAGGTTTCTTTTCGTTATTCAAAACAATAAGATGAGTTACACCTGCCGGTAAATCATTTTTATTCAGACTGAAGGTTGCTTTGCCATTGGTTGTTGTTGAACGCAAACGCGCAAGAGGTTTATCGCCATTAAAAGCAGTTAAATAAACTGCCTGGCCGGGAGTGTTAACTGAACCTACCGAAACAGAGTACTGATTATTTTGCTCTGCTACATGCATCACATAGCCGTTCTTTAAAGCCGCAGGCAATGGTTGTTTAATGATCTTACCATTAATATTTATAACCCCTGAATAAGTATGCGCTTCAGTCGGAGTAAAAGAAAAAGAACCCATCCCGAATTTCAATGTTGAAAAAGAAACAATGTTCCTGTTGCTTTCATCAACAATGTTTCCGCTGCAGCTAACACCTTTTCCGTATTTATCTGTTATTTTAAAACCAACCTTGCTTTCTATTCCTGCAACAAGATCGCCGCCTTCCGGAAAAAATCCTGCCTCGTAAAAAACGGAATCTTTTGCTGTGTTTCCAGGTAACTGTTTTAAAGTATTGACTATTGTTATTTGTTTTTGAAAAAAAGCCTCGGCGCCGAAATTTTTCATCCAGTTGGTATAAGCACGTAAAACATAATTGCCTGAGGCAAGCGATGAAGTAAGATAGAAAGAACCATTGCCGGAGCCATTGTTCAATGCAATGGTTGATTGTAATACAGGTTTTTGAGCGGCATTTAACACTTCAACATAAGCAATGTTACTAAGGTCGAGTGGCTTTAGAGAATCTGCTGAAACGTCATATAATTTAAACCAGAGTATTTCCCCCGTTATATAAAAGTCCTTATCAGTATGCGCATAAATTTTTTCGCGTAAAGACTCATCAACAATACCCGCAAGATCATTATTATTAACCGACTCCTGTGCATGAGCGTTGAATGATAAAACGCTTATCAATGCTATAATAAAACCAATCTTTATTCTTATCAAACGCATTTTTAATAATTATAGTTATGGCATATAAGGCGGTTTTACCGTGGTGCCTCCGCCGTTCAACCTGCAATCAACGCATTCTGAAGATGTGCCAAAAACAGCTCCGGGAGGCTGGAGAACATAAGTAACCGGTAAAAAAATAGGCCCGGAAAAAACAGTTCCGATCATGTCTTTCATTACAGTGGTATCCTCACATTCACGATATGGAAAAGGCCATTGTATCTCCCGCCAGTTTATATAAATTCTTTGTTGTGATACAGAATTGGCGCTTATATAACCTATAACAGGCTCGGCTGCATCTGTTATGCAATGAATATTGCCATAATCGGCAAAAGGCTGCGGCCCGAAAATCCCGCCCTGTTCTTCAGTATTTTTTTTCAGGTTTTCCCAATACTCATATGCTTCTTCCGTTAATGCATATTGCTTTACATCTATACTATACACCCAGTTTATTTTATAAGAACCATATGGTATGCTCGTAAGCGGTTTTTCGAAGAGAACATCTTCAGAAAGCCCTGCGGTATTGGCAATTAAAATTTCACTTGAAATATCGGTATTCCAGCAGCGGTATATCTGTTCTTCCGGCAGCCTGTATCGCACATCATGAAGGTTTGGATCATATATTAACACAGAACTATACTGGGATCGGCGTTCCCAGGTTTCTCCATAATCCCAGCGATAATATCGTGTATTACCTGTGGCATCATGTGCGGTGGTATATATTGTCACACCGTTATTTTCATTCAGTTTCCATGAAACACTATCAATTGGCGGCGTGATCTTTACCGGCACATAATCCGATGCATATTCCTTGCCATTTGAGGTAACAATATGCAACCGGTAATTTTCGTTGGTGCTGATGTTTAACGGAGGCGCAAAATAAAACCCGTTACCTTTTTCCTGCAAAGGATATACACTGCCATTTTCACTTTCAACCGTTACGGAAGCGTTTAACTCAGGCGGAATAACACTGGTATCGCTTATGGGAACGCTTCTCGTGAGATGAATAAAAGTTGAATCATCTCCTGCAACGATATTTCCCTCTACCACCAGGTAGTTATAATTAGTATTGTTGTTGACAGGAGGGTGAAATTCCTCTTTACATCCCGCAATCAATATCAATATGTAAATAAAGCGCTTCATTTAAAATCTGAAATTGTACGTTATAAATGGAATGGCAGAACCAAAAATTGAAAGCTTATAACTCTTCACCTGTCCATTCTCTGATTGATAAAAAACAGAATATGCATTTTCTCTGCTGGTAAGATTGTACACACCAAACGTCCACGAATTATGGATACGCTGATGCACTTTATGGTTGCCATCAAGATTAACAGAAAAGTCTGTTCTGAAATAATCCGGTATGCGGTATTCATTCCTGTCTGAATATAAAACACGGTTGGAATTGCCGTAATAATATTCTGCAACAGGCAATGTAATGGGCCTTCCGGTGCTATACACCACATTCAGTGAAAGGCTGAAGCGGTGATTGATCCTGTAATTACCTATAAAGTTTACAACATTAGGTTTGTCGTAATCTGCGGGATAATAAGCGCCTTTATTAACCGGCCTTTCGGCAAGCGGGTCATCCGTTTTTAATTTAATGCGGGAATAAGTATAGCTTAACCAACCATTTAATTTACCGGCAGTTTTTCTTATAAAAAACTCAATGCCATATGCCTGCCCTTTGGCATTTAAAACATCTGTTTCGATATGCGGGTTAAGTAAAAGTGTTGCGCCGCTTTTATAATCAAGATAATTCTTCAGGTTTTTATAATATACTTCTACTGATGTTTCAATTGTGTTTGATTTGAAATTATGATAATAACCCAGTGAGTACTGCGCTCCTTTTTGTGGTTGTATGTACTGGTCGCTTAGTTTAAGGATATCGGTAGGCGAAATGGCTGTTGTATTAGACAGGGTTTGTATATACTGCGCCAGCGTATTAAAACTGAATTTAACGGATGAGTTTTCAGTAAGTGTATAACGCCCGGTAAGTCGTACTTCAGGAACTATGTAAGTTTTAATAACATCTCCCTTGCCATAAGTAGTGCTGTCTTGTATGGTTGATTCGCTTCGCGGCTGGCCCGGTGCATAAGTATAAGTAGTTTTCGGGCCTATATAATTAAACATGGAAAGCCGCATACCCGCATTTAGAGAAAATTTCTGCGATACATTTATGTTATCACCAAAATATATTGCTGATTCCCAGCCCTGCTCCTGCTCTACTGTTTTTGGAATTACGAGCGACTTGTCTCCCTCTGGAACCAATGTGCCCGGTTGCAGTTTGTAACGCACAGTAGTTAACCCAAAATTCAGATCATGCTTTGTGTTGATGGCATAATCAAAATCAGCCCTGCCATATACCTGGTCAATGCTAAAATTGAATTTGTATGCATTTACCGGGTTGGCTGAACTGCTTATGCCAAATTCGTAATGATCTATACCACCCGTAAAAACACCGGAGAACTGGTTATTGAAATTATGCTTCCATTTAATATTTGCATTCTTGTTGCTGTAAGTGTATAAAGTATCGTTGCTTATTCTGAAACGGTCGGTACTTATATACCCGCTTACATAAAGATTGTTGTTGGCATTTATTTCATGGCTGAGGATAAGGTTGGCATCCGTAAAAGATGCCTCGCTGCTGTTCACCAGGTCGTTATTAATACTACGCAACAGCCAGTTTGAATAAGTAGTTCTTGCACTTGCAATAAAAGACGTTCTGCCGCTGTCTATCGGCCCTTCAATATTAACTCTCGCTGTAATGGGACCAATGCCTCCTGAGCCTTCAAATTTTTTCTTATTGCCCTCTTTTGCTGTTACATCCAACACTGAAGCAAGCCTGCCGCCATATTTTTCAGGAATGCTGCTTTTATATAGTTCCGCTGTTTTAATAACATCAGGATTGAATGCAGAAAAGAAACCAAAGAAATGCGCCGGGTTATAAATAGTTGCATCATTGAATAAAATAAGATTTTGGCCAGCCGAACCCCCACGCACATTAAAGCCCGTACTGCTTTCACCAACAGAAGTAACACCCGGCAATGTAAGAATAGCCCGCAACACGTCTGCCTCACCAAAAACCGTTGGTATTTGCTTGATGGTTTTAATGTTAAGCTGCTGCATACCCATCAAAGTGCTTTTCACATTCACGGTTTTGTCAGCACTTACATATACATCTTTAAGCGTGGGGATAAATTCATCCATTTCTATATTTAAGGTGCCACCGGAATATACTGCCACCTGCCGCCTTGTATCCGTCATGCCAATACTGGTAATTTTTAAAACATGCCTGCCTTTTGGTAAGGTTAAACTGAAATAACCGTATTGATCTGTTGCAACACCGCTGTTTTGTTCCACATTCAAAACAGTAGCGCCAATTACAGGTTCGCCCGATTTTGCATCCCGGATGTATCCCGAAATGGTTGCCCGGCCCTGTGTATTTGCATCAGCTTTGTTCCCTATCTCAAACAATTTATTCTCCAGCGGGATCTTTGCTTTTTCTTTTATAGTTGAATTGCCGGTTAGCTCAATTTGCGGAGCCATGGGCGTTGTATCAACTGCTGCCGTTTGCCGACTGAGAAAGTTTTTTGGCAATGCAGTTTGAATAGAAACACTGCCTGTAACAAACACGTGCATATCATCATCAATGGCAAAACGGAGATCGGTGTTTTGAAAAATTTTGGTTAGTATAGACTCTAAAGATTCGGTTTTAGCGTGAATGGTTACTGAAACTTTGTTTACCTGCGCTGTGTCATAATAAAAATAATAATCACTGTTTGCTTCTATCGTACGTACAAAATATTCAAACCGCATGCTATCTGCATCTACATTAAAAAGTGTTTGCGATGAAGCGCGTACACAAATAATACAAAATACAAGCAGTAAAATTTTTCTCATTTGCTTCCATTTATGCCGCCATAATAAACAACAGCCTTTATTAAGTCAGCCTCAAGATTTTTTCTGAATTTTAGTTTTTGCTGTTTCATGTATTTCTGCAGTGCAGGTTTTTGATCGCTCAAGGCATTTAGCACCGATCTTTTATCAGCAACCGCATAAAAAACACTATTGTTTAAAATATAGTATGCATTTTTTTGAATGAAAGATGATTCGCTGGATTGGGAGGTGATTTTTTCGTCGATCAGCTTTCTTCTTTTAGCAAAAAGCTTTACAGTACCATTATATAAAACGTCATAAAATCCTGACAAACCCAATCTTTCTGAGAGACTGTCTGTTGTTATTTTTATAAACTGATGTCCTTCAACATTAAATGCAGCCACTTTTTCCTTTATCAGCAGCAGGGGCAGGTTGTTATGGTTTTTGATCACAACATCTTCGCGCCATATATCATATATCAACTGCACATCGTTATATAAAATCCCATCATATACAATACTACCCTTTACAAAGAAGTTTTTTTCATAAAAGGGATTACCGCTTATCCTGTGATCATAATCCACATATTCAACCCCGTTGTAAATATGTTGGTTCACACCAACGGTGTTTGCGTAAACCGAAAGGGCATTTGCATAAGAGGAATCAAGTGGAGCCTGGGCCCGTAGTATTAAAGAATTAAGTATAAGCAAAACGCAAAAAGCGGTATGAGGCATTTTCATTTTGGTATCCAATCGTTGCGGAAGCAATATAGATAAAATTCAAAATCAATTACATATAAAAATTTCTTTTTTATTTATACGCTGCCACTGAAAATTTGCAGCTACTTTCCTAACAGATAAATTTACTTTTTTAAACTAACAGCATGAAAGAGCAGCAATATCTTAAAGAGGACACGCCAAAGTCATATGTAATTAAATCTGCAGATGAAAATAATTATATTATCCCGCTACGCTACCGGAAAATGGAAAACCTGCATATTGTTTTCTGGCTGTTTAAAGATATTAGCTGGTGTCTCATATGGAAGCCACTCGGCATTATTATGATCATTCCCACTTTTATTATATCACTGGTGATCGCATGGCGTACCCGTCAATTTGTATCTGAGCTTTGCCATAATATTGCCATCAGTGTTTGGATTGCAGCCAACAGTTATTGGATGATATCTGAATTTTTAGGATTTGATGAGAAGATCGTAACAGGGGATATCACCTATAAGCATCTCGCATTGATACCTTTTCTTTCAGGTGTTGTTATTCTCGGCTATTATTATTTGTATTGGAAACCCAAACATAAACATGAACCGGAAACTATGTAAAAAATAAAAGGCAGAATAAATCCTGCCCCTTAATTGCTGCTTATAAAACTGAAAAATTATTTCTGTGCTACCATTAGCGGGTATTTCAGGTTTTCATGCTGAACAAGATCAACCTTTATTTTACCAACGCTAAGTTTAGATTCAATTTTTACAGGAATGTGATTATTATCATCGGTTACCCAAACTATCATATCCTCACCGCCTTTAAAGGTATTTCCTTTCAGAAGCAATGGTTCCAGTTTAATGGTAGATATCTTTCCGTATTTTGTATTTACGACTTCCTTCCCGGCATATTTGATGTACATATTGTATATGCTGCTTCCAAAAAACATATTGAAAGTTATTTTGTCGCCAACTTTATATTTTGAATAATCGAGATTCCTTGCGCAATACACCGAGCTAATTACGTCCTGTATATTATCAGGAACTTTAAACACTCCCTTTTTGGTAGTGGCAGTATTATTTTCCTGGTTAAAAATTACTTCCTCGTATTTTTTGTATTTGCCTTCATTTACGTTACGGATGAATTTCACCGGCTGCATATTATCCGCATTAAAATAACTTTCATAACGGTCGCGTACTTTAAATATCCAGTCGTAACGCGAATTGGTGGCGCCTTCTCCGACAAAATGATAAATATTGGCGTTTGGATCGTTTGTTTGAGACACTGTAAAAGAAGCCGAGCCTGCGTTGATGTAAATGCCCACAACCGTATAATAAACAGTAAATTTTATCTTCTCGCCGGCCTGGAAAGAATGATTCTGCGCCCGTAAGCCAAAAAACAAAATATATGTACAAATAAAAAGTAGAATAATCTTCTTCATACCTCGAAAACACTTAGACAACTTCAAGGTACAAAGTTCTATAATCTAAAAGTTAAACAAATGTTTGAATTGAAGATTTTGGCGTTTAAATCACCGGATTTGGTGATTCTGCCGCTTCCCACCAATGGCTAAAAGTTTGTGTTTTGTCATCCAGGTTTACGGTTTCGCCTATCATGGGCGTGATTACATCCAGGTTGTATTTTTTATTGTTTAGGGTTATCATTTTGTAAGGCTCATCCCATTCATGTAAGGAAAGCGGAAATTTTCCTGAATGAACCGGCAATACACGTTTGGCATTCAGGTCTTTAGCAGCCTGCAGAATTTCATCCGGCAACATGTGAATATATTTCCAGCTGGTGTTATACTGGCCATTTTCCAGAATAACAAGGTCAAATGACTCAAATTTTTTTCCCGTTTCGGAAAAATGTTTGTCGTAGCCGCTATCGCCGCCGAGAAATATGCGCCTTACCGGTGTTTGCAAAACATATGAAGTCCACAGGGTTTTATTTCTTGAGAAACCACGGCCTGAAAAATGCCTTGCCGGAACGGTGTATACAGTAAAGCTATGATCCAGTTCTATTTTTTCGTTCCAGTCCCTTTCAATTATTATTTCTGTATTATAACCCCAGCGTTCAAGATGGCCGCCTACACCCAATGCACATATTACCAGCTTTACTTTAGGCCGTAAATTTTTTACAGTTGCATAATCGAGATGGTCCCAATGATCATGTGTGATGAATAAAATGTCAATTTCCGGCATATCCTCCACCGTATAAATATTGCTGCCTTTAAATGCTTTTACAGTGAAAGAGAAAGGTGAGGCATGCCCGCTGAAAACCGGGTCAACCAAAATGCGTTTGCCTTCCACCTGGATAAAATAAGATGAATGGCCAAACCATACCAGCACATTTTTGTTGATATCCAAACTCAACAAATTGGTTTTTACGGAGGGCACTATGTATTTGGGCTGAACATTTATCTTTTTGTCAAAGAAAAACTCCCTGATCACTTTATAATAACTAACGCCTTCTGTTAAGTTGGGCGTTTTACTCATGTTCTGAAACTGGCCGTTCTTGTAATTGGGTGATTTTTTTATTTGCTCCAGCCTTTTTCCTGAAGGAAGGCTTCCAAACATAGGCTGATGAAGAAAAAGGTATGTGATAATAACTATCAGCAGAACTATTATTATGAATACAGTCATTAAGAATATTTGATGTGAAATTAAACCAGTTGAAAGATAGTTTTTCCTTCCGGCACAGGCGTTATAAACAACTCATTTTAATTCCTGCAATTTAAAGTACCGACAACATAAGCTAAAGTTTGGCTCAACACTCTTTTGGAATTTGTGCACAGGCTTATTATTTTTATTTGACATTGATCTGTTCTATGAGATACACAAACCTGCTTATTTGCGCTGCCGTTATTTGCTTTGTAATTCCAAACGCTATTGTGAAAAACACAACAGGAAAAACAGGGCAAAGTTTTAAAACCATTAGTGATTCCTCTAAAGAATTAGGAAAGAAAGTTTTTTATGCTTCCTGCTACAATTGCCATAAAGATTCAGCCGCCATGATAGCCCCTGGTATTTCTGTTTTAAGTACCATGACACCCCGGGCTATTCTTGCTTCACTTGATAACGGTAAAATGCGACAGCAGGCAGCCAATCTTTCGCCTCAGGAACGCAAAGCGGTTGCACAATGGTTAACCAATACACAATTAAAAGAGAATAAATTTCCCAAAGATGCCTTTACTCCTTTTTCTGTTAGCTCACCAAAACCTTCTGACCATTCAGGCTGGGGCGGTGATAAAGCAGGAAGCGGTTTTCGCAAAACAGAACAGGCGGGTATATCAGTTAACAATATTCAATCCTTACAATTAAAATGGGCTTTTGCTTTTCCGGATGCCACTATTGTGAGAAGCAAGCCGGCAGTAGTGGGCGATTGGCTGATTGTTGGCAGCCAGTTTGGAGATGTGTACGCCATTCATCAGCAAACCGGCAAACTGGGATGGAAGTTTGCGGCAAGCGCAGCGATCCGTGGTGCTATTGCCATTGAACGTAGCGGTAATTCCATTACAGCCTTTTTTGCAGATTTCAGTACCAATGTGTATGCACTGGACGTAAAAACCGGCAAACTTTTATGGAATACCCGTGCGGGTTTTGAGGCACAATCTGCCACAACAGGTTCTGTTGTTGTATCAGGTGGTAGAGTTTTTGTACCGATCACTTCGGTTGAGATATCTTCTGCCGCCAATGGCAATTACAAATGCTGTATTTCTTCGGGCGGCGTGGTGGCGCTTGATGCGAAAACCGGGGATAATTTATGGACTTACCGCATTCTTCCCGAAGCAACGGAATCAGGTAAAAGGAAAGATGGAAAACCTTTTTACGGGCCTTCGGGCGCACCGGTGTGGTGTAGTCCAACGGTTGATGCAAAAAGAGGATTGCTTTACATCGGTACAGGAGAAAATTATTCATATCCGGCCAGCAATACCAGCGACGCAATACAGGCGCTTGATATGAAGACCGGCAAACTCGTTTGGAATTTCCAGGCCACGCAAAACGACATGTATAACCTTGCCTGTCCTTACTTTAATAATTGCCCAACACCTCTTGGCCCCGATCTTGATTTTGGAATGGCACCGATACTGGTGAAAAGAAAAGATGGAAAAGAAATTTTGGTTGCCGGGCAAAAATCGGGAGTGGTACATGCTTTATCGCCCGAAGAGGGAAAGCCGATCTGGCAAACACGTATTGGCAAAGGCGGAGCTTTGGGCGGAATACATTGGGGAATGGCGACTGACGGAAATTATGTGTATGCAACAAATGCAGATAACATGATTGCGTTAGATAAATCTGATTCATCCGTTAAGCCGTCACCGGGTGTATATGCACTTGATCTTATCACCGGTAAAGTTGCCTGGGGTGCTCCGCATCCCCCAGGTAAAAATGCGCTCTTCCAAAGTAATTCCGCAGCACCGTTGGTGGTACCGGGAATTGTTTTTGCCGGTAGCCTGGATGGTCATATAAGAGCTTATGCAACTGGGGATGGAAAAATCATCTGGGATTATGATACGGCAAAGGAATATGAAGCTACCAATGGTTTTAAAGGAAAAGGGGGAGCAATTGACGGGCCATCTCCTGTTGCTGCAAACGGAATGCTATTTGTAAACTCCGGTTATGGCATGTTCGGCCAAATGCCGGGAAATGTTTTGCTGGCGTTTTCGGTTGATAATAAAAATTGAACTTGTTTTATCTTAAGCGTGAGTTGTTAGTGGTGAATGGTGCGTTACTCACAACTGCCACTCACCTCTGACTTAAATGCGGTAATTACCGTTACCATAAAAGAGGAAACCATGAAATACATCTTTTGCATTCTTTGTATTTGTTGCAGTTATATTTCTTTTTCGCAAGCTGACAGCCTGCAAAAACAAATTAATGAGCAGGTATGGAAGCCATTCATCAAAACATTTAATAGCGAGGATAACGAAGGTTTCAGGAAAGTGCATAGTCCGGAATTGATAAGAGTTATGAGTGATGATGACCAGGTACTGGATTATGAAGATTATCTCAGGCCCGTTGATGACAGCGCAAAAGCAAAATGGGGAAATTGGAGCCATCATATTGAATTACGCTTCCTGCAAAGAATTGCCTCAAACGGAAAAGCTTTCGAAACAGGTTATTACAAAACCACTGCAGTTAATGCAGATACCAAAGAAAAAAGAGTTTCCTACGGAAAATTTCACGTGCTTTTACGCAAGGAAAACGGGGAATGGAAAATATTAATGGACCAGGATGCAAAAGAAGATGCAGATGAAGCGAAGTTCCTGCAGGCAGCGCCGATAGACTAAAACATTACTAATATCTTTCATAACTTCTCAATTGTATCACCGCCTTCAACCCTTTATAATAATTATGTTTTTTAAAAAGACCAAACCCTTAACTTTCGGCGCTTTAGAATCATTTTTATTATGAAAAAGAACTATCATCTTTTTAAACCATTATTGGTTTTATCATTAATGCTTTCCGGATGGTGCCTGCAATCAACAGCACAGCAATTAAAAGTGCCTGTTGAGTATTATAAGCTGCCAAACGGGTTAAAAGTTGTTTTATCACCTGATAAAACAGCACCTATTGTTAATATAGGCGTTTATTATAACATTGGTTTTCGTATCGAACCAAAAGACCGTACAGGATTTGCTCACTTGTTTGAACACATGATGTTCCAGGGTTCGCAGAACCTCGGCAAAATGGAATTCATTAAACTGGTGCAACAGAATGGCGGTATACTTAATGGTTCTACCCGTTTTGATTTTACCAATTATTTTGAAGTTTTACCAGCGCATAAACTGGAAACAGGTTTGTGGGCTGAAGCTGACCGTATGAAAGGCCTTGCCATTACACAAGACAACCTGACCAACCAGCAAGGTGTTGTAAAAAATGAAGTAAAAGTAAATGTGCTCAACCAGCCTTATGGTGGTTTTCCCTGGCTGGATATGCCGCAATATGCCAACAAGAACTGGTACAATGCACATAATTTTTATGGCGATCTGAAAGATCTTGATTCAGCAAATCTTACCGACGTTAATACTTTTTTCAAAACATACTATGCACCTAACAATGCAGTGCTGGTTGTAGTGGGCGATTTTGAGCCGTCCGCAGCAAAAAAAATCATAGAACAATATTTTGCAGCTATTCCATCTTCTACCCTTCCGCCAAAACCTGATCTTACTGAACCTAAGCAGGAGCAGGAACAGCGTTTTGTGAAAGAAGATAAACTGGCTAACAAACCTGCAATCGCAATTGCTTATAAAATGCCTGACAGGAACACATCTGAATATTATGCAATGGGTTTGATCGACCAGTTATTGGTACAGGGTAAAGACAGCAAACTGTATCAATATCTCGTACAGAATAAAGGTTATACTTCAAATGTAAGCGGTGGTATAAATTACCTGGGCAATATGTTCAATTATAATGGCCCGATGGTTTGGATGGCTGATCTCATTTATGATTCAACTGTAAATGCAGATTCAATAATTGTAGAATTTGACAAAGCTGTAAAAGATATTGCGAATGTAACGCAGGATGATGTAAACCTTGCCTTGGTAAAAATTCGTTCAGGCTTATACGATGCTATGGGCGGGCAGTTTGGTCTTGGTAAAGTTGATCTGTTAGCATCATTCGCTTTGTTTGATGATGATCCCAATAAGATCAACACACTTGAAAGCGAATTCAAAAAGATAACGCCTGAGCTTATCAAAAAAACGGCTGCGCAATATCTCCAGCCCGCAAACAGAACTATTTTAATTGTTGATCCAAAAGCAAACAAGTCATAAGCATAGCATGAAAATTCTTGTTATGCACAATCCTATTTTGACATAAAAAATTTATAAAGATGAAAAAAATATCAGCATACATCACCCTTTTACTGTTGGGTGTGGCAATTTCATCAACAGCACAAAAGCAAACACCACCTGCAGGCGGTACCCCAAAAGATTTTGTATTGCCTTCCAAAAAACAAAACAACCTGCCAAACGGTATGGGAGTTACCATGGTACAATATGGCCAGATACCAAAAGTTTACGTAAGCCTCATCATAAAAACAGGCAACGTGCATGAAGCAGCCAACCAGGTTTGGCTTGCTGACCTGCTGGCAAAACTGATGAATGAAGGCACTACATCAATGAATGCAACAACATTGGCTAAAAAAGCAGCAGGCATGGGCGGCGAAATAAGCATAAGCGCCGGAGCAGACCAGTTTACTATTTATGGTACCGCTTTATCAGAGTATGCTCCTGAACTGGTAAAAATGATAGCAGATATTGCTATTAATCCTGCTTTACCCGCAGGTGAAGTAGAAAGATTAAAAGCTGACCTGAAAAGACAGCTTGCTGTTGATAAAGGCGTACCGCAGTCAATTGCACAGGAAAAATTTTACCAGGTAATGTATGGCGATAGCCCTTACGGCAGGTTATATCCTACAGAAGAAATGCTGGACAGCTATAACATTGATGCGGTTAAGAAATTTTATAACGATAACCTGGGTGCCAAACGCTCTGTTATATATGTTGCCGGAAAATTTGATGAAGCGGCAACCGGTAAGGCAATTGATGCATCATTCAAAAGCTGGAAGGCAGGTGCCGATGTAAGTTATCCCGAACTGACCAATACGGTAACGCCCGGCATCACTACTATCGACCGTAAAGAAGCTCCGCAAACAACAGTGATCATTGGCCAACCCATCATCACACCTAAAAATCCTGATTACTTAGCCACTACCATCATGAACTCGTTATTAGGGGGTTCATTTGCATCAAGAATTACCAGCAACATCAGGGAAAATAAAGGTTATACTTATTCACCATTCAGCAGTTTTTCTACGCATCCAACTGCAGCTGTTTGGTATGAGCAGGCTGATGTAACCAGCGAACATACCATTGATGCGGTAAATGAAATCAAAAAGGAGATACTCAAGCTTCAAACCGAAGTGCCGGGTGCGGACGAACTTGGTGGTATACAGCGTTATGCTGCAGGCATTTTTGTATTGCAGAATTCAACGCCAAATGGTATCATAGGTCAATTAAATTTCCTGGATATATATGGGCTTGATGAAAGCTATTTAACCAATCGCGTTAAAAACATTTATGCTGTAACACCGCAACAGGTAACTGATCTTGCTAAGAAATATTTGCCGGCAGATAAAATGGCAATTATCATGGTGGGTGATGAAACGTCTATAAAAAAGCAACAGGCATATTAATATTTTTCATTCAACAAATGAGAGCCGCCTTAAAATTTTGAGGCGGTTTTTTATTTTACAAACCTGTCTTCAAATCTATTTTGAGCTGGTTTGCACAATTATTGTTTTGATATTATAAAACATTAATGAAACTGGTATTGTTCGTTATTATCATTACACATGCCTTATTATCAAATGCGCAGGTTCAATATCCATACCCGGTGCAATATATCCCGCTCTCCATCGAAAACAAAACTGTACGCATGGCATATATGGATGTTGCGCCGGCAAAACCAAATGGTGAAACAATCATTTTATTTCACGGGAAAAACTTTAATGGCTACTACTGGAAAAATGTAATTCCTATGCTTACAGAAAAAGGTTACCGGTTGATCATTCCTGACCAGGTTGGCTGGGGCAAAAGCGATAAAACTGAGCTGCATTACAGCTTTCATATGCTTGCCGGCAATAACAAGATTTTACTCGATTCATTGCACATCAACAAAGTGATTGTAATGGGCCATTCTATGGGTGGCATGCTTGCTACACGTTTTGCATTGATGTATCCTTCCATTACAGAAAAGCTTATCCTGGAAGATCCGATTGGTCTTGAGGATTATAAAACATTTGTACCTTATCAAACGCTTACCAAAATATTTAATACGGAAAGATCAGCTACCTACGAATCGTATAAAAAATACCAGCAAACTTATTATCCTCAATGGAAACCGGAGTATGAACAATATGTAAAGGCACAGGCAGCGGATCTTGGCAAAACAGGTTTTGAAAAAACAGCCTGGTGTAATGCATTAACCTATCAAATGATCTATGAACAGCCGGTTATTTATGAAATACAAAATATCACAGTTCCGGTATTGCTGTTGATAGGAGAAGCAGACAAAACTATCGTTGGCAAGAATCTTTTAACTGATTCCGTAAAAGCGGCTCATGGTTTATATCCACAATTAGCACAACAGTTTAAAGAGAAGGTAAAAGATTGCAGGCTTATTATCCTGCCGGGTGTTGGGCATATTCCACATATACAGGAACCGGAAAAATTTAAAGAAGCGGTGTACAGTTTTCTTTAAAATGTCAGGTGTTCGATTTAGCGGTCGACCAATACTTTCTTACTTTAGGAACAACAGATTTCAATAAATGTATATCTCCTGATATATTGCTATTAGTAGAATTCAATAATTGTTTTACAGTTTTTGCACAGATCAATTAGGAACGGGCTTTCGATGAATTGAAATTTGTGTTGTAATTATCAGATAGAGTTAGTCTTTACGGCAAATGAAGCTGATAATTTTAAATACTTTTTACATTAAAAACAATTTTTATGAAGAAAACTATTATCTCTTTTTGCCTAATTGCATTTGCTGTTACAACCTTTATTTCCTGCAAAAAAGAAACTGCACAGCCTTCAAACAGTTTAAATGCTGTCGCCGTTTCCAATATTGGTAAAACGAAATATACAGGCTCATCTACTATTGGTGATACTACGAAAACAAAGGCTAATCCTTAGTATTGTTTTACTGTATTTGATTTCATGCCCTGAGATTAAAGAGAGTTTAAAAAGCAGAGGACTCCAACTTAAGATCACTTCTCGCTAAAGCTTTTGATAATGCCGTTTTATTATTTGCTGCTTCAGCTGCGTTATTTTGAAGGGCATAAACATTTTGCAGGCCGGTTAAAGCCCAGGCGTTATTTGGATTGATACGCAGATCTTCTTTATACAGTTTTCCTGCTTCAGTATATTGTTTGGCTTTTACTAATGTGTTGCCAAGATATTGCCGTACAGGAAGTAACCAGTCTCTTGGTTCATTGTATAACATTATATCTTCCATATCAACAGCCTCTTTCAAAAGAGCAGCAGCCGTTGTATAATCGCCTTTTTCTTCAGCAATAATGCCTTGTAATAATTTCTCTGCAAGATTAATGGCAGTTATACCTGGATTAAAAGCCGGCGGGCTTTCCTGCAGTTGTGTGCTTTGTGCACTGTCTTTCATATGGCTTAATTCAATTGTTGCATCAGCAAGATTGTGTTTGCGTGCCAACGCCATACCACGGGCAAAATGCCACATCGCATTAGCATACGTTTTTGATGCAGGAATAGCGGGAGCATTCAATATATCATCCCATTTTCCAAAACGTATTTGTGTAAGAAGCGGGGCGCTGTAGATATATTGCGCATACATTCCAAAATAACCGCGGTCATCCATCCAGCTACTGTCAAAACTGTTCCTGGATTCTATTGAAAGCTTCAGTGCTTCTGCATAACGGGCATCCATTTGTGCACATGCGGTTTCAAGATGCAAATTGTGAACGATATACAAAAAGGCAGCACCATCAACGGCAGCAAATTTTGAACGGTAATTATTATACCCTTTTACTGCATTTATGTTAGATTGTACGCCTTTATCATAATACCCGGCGCGTATGTAAATATGTGAAGGCATGTGTACCAGGTGTGCAACATTGGGCATCATTAAACCAAGCCGGTTTGCCACTTCCAATCCTTGTTCAGGATGTGCTGAACCTTCCACCGCATGAATATAATAATGATTGGCACCGGGGTTATCCGGAAATTCTTTTACAAGTGATCCAAGTACCCGTACAATTTCAGGCGTCCATGGCTTTGGGTTATAATACCTGTCATACAGATCCCAGGGATGTTGCACCATCAATGCATCTGCATACAAAGCAGCAGCGTCTGCACTGTTGGGAAAATCGCTGTGCACTTTTTTCATTGCATCAGCATATAATTGATTTAAGTGTTCTCTTGTTTGTGTGGAATCGCTTGAATAACGAATTTCCATGGCGGCGATCAAAGCTTTTTCTACAGGTGTACAATAGCTACATTTTTCTTTTGCCTTTTGTACAGCAGCCAATGCCTCGGGTGATGCAGCATAACCAATATCATTAATATTCGGTCCATAAGCCAAAGCTTTTCCCCAATACCCCATTGCAAAATTTTCATCGAACTGTATGGATCTTTCAAAAGATGCCAGCGCTTCAATTATATGAAAGCTGTAATACATATTGATGCCTTGCTGAAAAAAAATGCCGGCGCTATCGTTATTTACCGTAACCGGCATTTTATAATTGCCCCATCCATCCAATAAAGGAATGGTATTAGCCGGATCACTGAAATCTATTGATGCAAGGTTTGGTGCACAGCCTGCAACGGTTTGCTTTTTGTAAGCCTCAATTTTTTGTCGTACATCATATAAATTTTCTTTTTTATCAAATGAATTCAATTTTGTAAAAGCCACACTGATTAACGCTATAAAGGCAAAAAAAGAAAAGGCTTTCATAATAGGTAAATTTTGGTGTATTAAAGCTAAGCAATTTATTAAGGAGGCAGGCATTTCTCTTTACTCAAGCTACATGAACATACCATCCAAATGACATGAAGCAGATGTATAAAACCAGGCTGCATTAAAATGTCTTGATTTTTTGCACATCATACACAATATTTGTTGCAGGCAGATTTTTTACCGCATGTACTAATGCACGGATCATTTGTGGCAAGGCTACTGTATCAAGATTTTCTACGGCTTCTTTTTTGCCGGCAAGTTTTGCTATGAAAAAAAATGGCTTTAAAATTAGCGGCCACCAATGCCCCGGCCCCAATACATACCAAGGTCGGATAAGAGATGTTCTAAGTCCTGAATCTAACAACAATTGCTCTCCTTCAGCACGAACCAGCTGAAAATCCTTCATGATATTTGTGGGATACATGGAAACACTCAGGTAAATAAAATGTTCAACATTCGCATGTACAGCCGCCTTTACCGCTTCCTGAATTGAAACAAGATCGATGGCTTTGAATTGTTCTTTTTTTGAAGGCGAAGGATGTGCCACGCCAACCAAATGCACCATGATGGAAGAAGGCAGAATTTTATCCTTGTAAGATGAGGCATCCAGGGCATTGCCTTCAACCCATTTACACCCGTTTGGTAATTTATTTTCCGAACCCTTACGTACCAATGCAAGAATATTGTAGTCTTCTTTTTGCAAAGCTTTAATAAGCCTTGTACCAATATAACCTGTGCCGCCTGTAATAAAAATGTTTTGCATAGATCGGTTTTATAAATAGGCAACCGGCTCTAATTCCAACGCTTGATGTATGTGATGTTTCAGGTGTTTAATATAATCTTCTGCAAGCCACTCTATGGTATGAACATTTCCGTTATTACAGGTACGTTGCGCTATATCGGCCGGAGTATTCTCTAAAATACTAATGATTTGCTTATTCAGCAAATACCAAAGTTGAATAATGAGCGTTAAATCCATTTGCTGGTAATTATTTATGGCAACCCATTTATCCTGGTTGTATATAATAAATGGATCATCTTCATATTGTGCAACCACAAACCGCCGGATATTATTTTGCGCGGAATCGATCAAATGCCCTATGATCTCTTTTTTACTCCATTTTACAGGAGATGGTTTTATTGAAAACTGTTCTTCATTGATCATATTCAATTGCGGCAAATAACCGTTTATCAATGTTCCCAGTTGTGCGGCAATGCTATCCATAAGATGGCTTTTATTTTCAAACTTACACATTTCAATTTCATGGGCCGATCTACATAAAGACTGAATTTTATATTCAGAATGATGCTAAGATCAATACTTTTCTATGGAGCTTTGTCATATTGCGCCAGGCAACTAATGATGAAAAAACCTTAACGCTGTCAAATCATATTTTACCGTAAAATCCTCTATTATACCGCTATATTTTCCAATTCATTCAAACATTGCTTTCCTTAGCAAAAAAAGTTTATGAAAATCAAATTTATTATTCTATCAGTAATATTTGCGGGCGTGACCTATGCTGCGGATGCTCAAACCTATGCCTCCTATCAAAATGAAGATGCAGAAGCTGAAGCAATGATCAATCTTTTAGGCGTACAAAAAAGAGAAGCGGTTGCGCAATTAGTTCCTGTTACTGTAAAAGATTCTGCAGCCTTTTGGAAATTATATGATGAATATAACAACCTAAACAAAAAAACAGCAAAAGACAGGTTGGAATTATACCAGAAGACAGTTCAGTCATACGCTAACCTGACTCCTGCCATTGCTGATTCTTTGGCACAGCAATATTTCAAAAACCGTGTTGAGCAGGAGAAGATGGCGCAGGATTATTATAAGAAAATTAAGGCGGCCACAAATCCAATTGTTGCGTTTGAGTTTTATCAGGCGGAAGCATATTTGTTAACACAAATAAGGGCACAGATCATGCAACAAATTCCAACTTATGGCCAGTTAATCAACACCAACAAAAAATAATAAATAATTTAAATTGAGGGGAATTATGATGGTCCGGCTTTAAAAGCCGGACCAATTTTTCTATACTGAAAATTACTTCCTGCATTTATTAATTCTCGGCTATCTGACCTGAGCCTTGTAGTTTTTTGATCTTGATTGCCCTGAAAGCAACATCATCAATATGATCCTGCAATGCAATTCGGCCGCTGGTTAGCCTTCCAAAATCTGCATAATTATGCAAAGAGCTTTTTGCAACAAGCTCATGCCATTCATTACTGTTGATCTGCATATCGGCAGTTTCAATTCCATTCAACCAAAAAGTAATCTTTCCATTATTCTGAACTATGCGTGATTCATTCCATTCGCCAAAAGGTTTTGGTTTCGATTCACCTTTGTAAGGAGCTACTCCATAAATACAGCCTGCAACTTCGGTAAGGCTGCCACGATGAACAGAATCATTAGCATTGTCGAGCATTTGAAACTCCGGCCCGGTAAAAAAAGTGGCAGCATATTTTTTATCTTCCTGCACATTTATCATTACACCACTGTTACCGGCTTTTTCAATTCTCCATTCAAAGCGCAGGTCAAAATTTTCATAGATACTGTCTGTAACCAAATCAGCATGTTCTAAATTGCTCGGTATTTGAACGCATTGGAGTTCACCATTTTCAACCTTCCATACGGGTGGTATTTTTCTTTCATTATACGCATGCCAGCCATTCATGGTCTTACCATCAAAAAGTAGTTGCCAGCCGTCGTTCTTTTCTTCTTTTGTGAGTGAATTATAAAAGTCTGTTTCCTGCGTGCATGAAACCATCAGCATCACAGAAGATAATGCTAAATAAAAACTGATGTTTTTTAACCTGCCTGTCATTTTGTTTTTTTGAATTATAGTGTAATAATGAAATGATTTTTACTATTTTAAAATAAATGCAATTAATAAAAATAATTTGATTGCATCAGTATTTTAATGATGACAGAAGTATTGCTGATCAATTGCATTTGAAATTAGCACCTCGCATCAGCACATAGTACTAAGCCTGTTGTATTACCGATAATCATCATACAAACTACTTTAATAGCTATAGCGCGCACATTTGATCAATACCCTACATTTGTTCTCAAATTTTTTTATGAGCTTACAGGAAAAATTAAAAGCCATGATGCAGGAAAAAGCAACAGAACAAGAAAAGTTTTTGCAGGACAACACAACAAAAGAAGGCGTTATAACATTGCCTTCAGGTCTGCAATATCTTATCTTAAAAGAAGCAGAAGGCCCAAAGCCGGGGCCAACCACTATGGTTACTGTACATTATGAAGGTAGCCTGGTAAACGGCAAAGTTTTCGACAGCTCTTATAAACGCGGCCAACCCGCCACTTTTGGTGTACACCAGGTAATTTCCGGTTGGACGGAAGCTTTGCAACTAATGCATGTTGGAAGCAAATGGAGACTATTCATTCCTTCTAACTTGGGTTATGGAGCAAGAGGTGCCGGCGGTTCTATACCACCAAATGCTACTTTAATTTTTGATGTGGAGTTATTAGGCATGCGTTGATGCTATAACCACCTCCGTTTTATATTAAGCATCTGAATTATGTTCAGCACGCAATCTATTCCTGTTACAGTAAAAGGAGTCGATGCTAAAGTGCATCTTGTATCAACGGGAGCGGTCTCGGTTAAAAGAAAATTCCGTGATGCAAGACTCACAGGATTGCCTGCGATGCTCGATTTTATATTCGACAGGAAATTCACTGAATGGATGCCGATATGGGTAATGGTGATCGAACATCCTGAAGGAGTTTTCATAATTGATACAGGTGAAAATGCACGCGTAAATGATAAAGGCTATTTCAAATCTTCAGGTATTTTTGAGAACTGGTTTAATACAACACAATTTAAATTTTTTGTAAAGCCTGATGAAGAGATCGGCCCTCAATTACAACAACTCAATATTGACATAAAAAATACAAAAGCAGTCATTCTTACCCATCTTCATTTAGATCATATTGACGGCTTATCTTATTTTCCTTCAACAGAAATAATTGTAAATAAATATGAATGGGGAAAACCTTTTGGTGATCTTCCCAAATTATATCCTGAATGGTTAAAGCCAACATTGATTGAGGTTAATGAAAAACTCGAAATGTTTGAGCATACAAAATCTTTAACCGCATCAAAAGATATTATCCTCATCCAAACACCCGGACATACGTTTGGCCATTGTTCTGTTTTGTTTAAAACAGATGAATTCGATATTTTCTTTGGCGCTGATGTTTGTTATTCGCAACAGCAACTTCTGGATAAAAAATATTCAGGCTCGAACTGTAGTCATAAACTGGCACAAGACACTTATGAAAAGGTTACTGATTTTGTAACATCCCGCAAGACCATTTTTATTCCCTCGCATGATGCTGACGCCGCAAGAAGATTAAGAGAAAAAGCTTTTATATGACAGTATCGCCAACCTTGAAATTAAAGTATTAAATACATTTAATCGAACACACTCTTTTGAAAAAATAATTTTGTTTATTACCTTCCGTGAGGTTTCTAATCCAACAAACTTCATTTTACCACCTTAAATTCATTAATATGAATTCTAAATCTACACTCCTTCTTTGCATGATTGTGTTATTTGCTTCGAATGCATTTGCCCAACCAAAAATAAAAGCACAAAAGCTAATCGGCGGCGACAATAAAGATGAATTATGTTGCATGGTACGCACTCCGGATGGTGGGCTACTTGCAGGCGGCAGTTCAAGATCAGGTATTTCCGGCAATAAAACTGATTCTTCCCGGGGTTCTTATGATTACTGGATTGTAAAACTTGATGCAAACGGTAAGAAACAATGGGATAAAACTTTTGGAGGTAAGTATGGAGACATTCTTACTGCAATACTAAAAACAAATGATGGCGGCTATTTACTGGGAGGCACTTCCGGTTCCGGCCTTTCAGGTGATAAAACAGTTGACAAAGTAGATTCAGGTCCTGATTTCTGGATGATAAAACTTGATGCAGGCTTCAATAAAGTTTGGGATAATACCTTTGAAAGAGAACCTGAATTTGAAGGAGTCTATTATTATAATGAATTCCAGTCAGTACAACAAACAAGTGATGGCGGCTACATCATTTCCGGCACAACCCAATATGAAGATGATCTGTACAGTATCCAATATATAATAGCTAAATGTGACGCGCTTGGCAATACGGAATGGTCTAAAGTTATCCCGGTTGGAATGGGTACAGCAGCTTTTGCCCTGGAAACAACGGGCGGATATTTGGTAGGCGGTTCAAATTATAATGCCGCACTTGAGCAATCATATTACCAGTCTTTAAAGCTTGATGCATCAGGAAATATTGTATGGAATAAAACCTATCCTACTGCGCCACCCAGCAATGAATATTATACACACGCATGGGTAACATGTGTTACAGCTTTGAGTAACGGGAATTTTATTTTAGGCGGATATGTATTCGATGACTATAGTATAGGTGGTTATGACTACAGGCTGTTGGAAATTGATGCTAACGGCAACCAGGTAAGCGATAAGAGGATCGGAGGCACCCACACAGATCAATTGACCTCTATAACTAAAACAAGTGATGGCGGATGGATTTTGGGAGGTTATTCCAATTCTGATATTTCCGGGAATAAAACCGAAAACCATCGCGGCACCAATACTTACACTGATGGCTATGATTACTGGGTGGTTAAAACTGATAACAATTTTAATGTACAATGGGATAAAACGGTTGGAGGTTATGAAGAAGATGTTTTAAATAGCATAATTGAAATAGCGCCAAACAGGTATTCACTTGGCGGATCTTCAATTTCAGGAATATCGGGTGATAAAAAATCAGCATCAAAAGGTGATATGGATTACTGGGGTGTGATTCTGGATTATAATCAGCAGGAAGCAATTAAAACAGGCAGCTCAATTGCATTTACTGTTTATCCTAATCCTGCTTCAACAGTTTTGAATATTCAACTTAAAGGAAAATCATTGTTTAGTTTAAACGACAAATCAGGCAGAACAATACTTACTAAAACAATAGACACTAAAGGCAGCATTGATGTGAGCAATTTAAAAACAGGCGTATATTTTATAAGCACACCTTCAGGCGCAAAGCAACAGGTAATGATCATAAAGTGATAATATTCTTATAAACAGATTCTTTAAAACAAGTTGGCGTAGTATAAACTGCGCCAACCTGTTTTATTGGCAAAAGCAACTGCAGCAAGAGATTAAAAGAAAAAGTGTTTATATGACAGCATCCGGGACTGAATTATAGTGTTATTAAATGGATATAATTAAGTGCACTCTTTTGAAAAATAATTTTGTTTATTACCTTCCGTGAGGTTTTTAATCCAACAAACTTCATTTTACCACCTTAAATTCATTAACATGAATTCTAAATCTACACTTGTTCTTTTTATGGTTGTGTTATTTACTTCTAACGCATTTGCCCAACCAAAAATAAAAGCACAAAAACTAATCGGCGGCGACAATAAAGATGAATTATGTTGCATGGTACGCACTCCGGATGGTGGGCTACTTGCAGGCGGCAGTTCTTACTCAAATATTTCAGGCGATAAAACCGAAAACTCAAGAGGCGATGCAGATTACTGGATTATAAAATTTGATGCGAATGGAAAAAAACAATGGGACAAAGCCATTGGCGGAAATTACAGAGATATTCTTGTCTCAATTACACAAACACCTGACGGAGGTTATCTCCTGGGGGGATATTCGTACTCAAATATTTCTGGTGAAAAAACCGATGACGATGAAAATACATCACCTGACTACTGGATAGTGAAACTTGACGAAGATTTCAACATAAAGTGGGATAAAGTTCTTGGAAGAAGTCCGGAATATGAAGGCGCTTTTTATTCCGATATATTGAATTCAGTACAGCAAACAAGCGATGGGGGTTTTATACTTTCCGGTTCTTCTCAAGATGTTGAGGATATATACGGTAATAACTTTTATATAGTAAAATGCGATTCTGACGGTCAGTTGCAATGGGCAAAAAATATTGGCGTCGGCGAGGCCACAGGTGCTTATGCGCTGGAAACGGAAGGCGGTTACATTGTGGGTGGATCAACTTATAGCAGAGGCCTGGATCAATCTTATTTCAAAGCCATTAAGCTTAATTTTTCGGGTGAGATACTGTGGAATAAAGACTATCCAACCGCTCCACCCAGTAGTGATTATTCTACTTATGCATGGGCAAAGTGCATGATAGCATCAGGAAATAACAATTTTATAATCGGAGGATATTTATTTGATGATAATTCAATTGGTTATTATGATTACCGTTTGCTTGAAATAGATGAAAATGGAGATGTGTTAAAGGACAAACGAATTGGGGGTACAGCAAATGATTATCTAATGTCAATAAGCAAAACTTCCGGAGGAGGGTATATTTTGGGTGGATATTCAGGTTCTGATATTTCAGGTGACAAAACTGAAAATCACCGCGGCCCGGGTACAGACGCTAATGCCAATGATTATTGGGTTGTGAAAACCGATGATAACTTTAATGTACAATGGGACAAAACTATTGGCGGTGATATGGAAGATGATTTATATAGCGTACTTGAAATATCTTCCAACAGATACCTGCTCGGCGGAAAATCAATTTCAGGAATATCCGGTGATAAAAAATCAGCATCAAAAGGTGATATGGATTATTGGGGAGTAGTTCTGGATTATAAACAGCCGGAAGCCATTAAAACAGGCAATTTAATTACGTTTACTGTTTATCCTAATCCTGCTTCAACAGTTTTGAATATTCAGCTTAAAGGCAAATCATTATTTAGTTTAAACGACAAATCAGGCAGAACAATATTTACTAAAACAATAGAAAATAAAGGAGGCATTGATGTGAGCCGCTTAAAAACAGGCGTATATTTTATAAGCACACCTTCAGGCGCAAAACAACAGGTAATGATCACAAGGTGATAGTATTTTCAAACATTATTGATCCTTAAGAATAAATTGGCGTAGTGATTAATGACTATGCCAGTTATTTTATTGCCGCCTGAATCATTCATTTCATACTGGTCGGACTAAATTCATAATTGGTCGAAAAAATTTTGGGTGGTTGATCGTACGTAATAGTTTCATCAGCAAACTATTACTTCATGCACCGCACTAAAATTGGAATTATGAGTTTACCTGTATTAAAAATGAAAGCAAGCACTATATGCTTCTTACTGCTTCTTTGTATTATTAATGTTTTTGCACAGTCATCTAAATCAAAAAAAGAAACCAGGCCGGTTGAATCAAAAGAAATTAAAATCCCAATGCAAGCTGATTATTGGGAGTACGATACCGCAGCTACTGAATTTGTAAATTATAAAAACACTACTGCCGTTAAAGGCAGGAGCGGAAGAGGTTACCAGATATCTTTAAAGGACCAGGTTTTTAGGAATGGCACTATTGAATTTGATGTGGAATTAAGTGGCATGGGCTTTCCCGGAATTAATTTCCGTATGTCTGAAGACCGCAAGAATGGCGAGAACTTTTACATACGTTCTTTCGGTCCGGTAAAGCCGGAAACAAGAACAACCCTTCAATATGCAGCCCTGATGGACGGCATGAGCATTTGGGATCTTTCGGATGAATACCAGTCAGGTGCTGTGATCTATCAAAATGAATGGAATCATGTGAAGTTGGTTATTTCAGGCAAGCAAATGAAAGCCTATGTAAACGATATGAACAAACCGTCGCTTATTGTACCTGAGTTGGAAGGCTGGCTTGATACCGGCGGCATTTCACTTTCAGGAAATGTTATTTATGCAAATCTTGTAATTAAACCAAACGCGACAGAAGGTTTAAGTCCAGATGCCGGTTACAACTCAACTTACAATGATACACGCTACCTGAGAAACTGGATGGTTACAGCATCCAAAGATTATCCTTTTGGCAAAGATGTAGTGATGCCATTGCCAAGTATGTATGGAACGATTAATACCTCAGAATATCCTGACAGTGCCACGCAATGGCAGCCAATAAAAGCTGAAACCAGGGGCATTGTTAATTTAAGCAGGCTGTATGGCCACAAGCCGGATGATGCACGCAGGCTGGCCTGGTTGAAAACAACTATTCAATCAGATAAAGAACAAGAGAAAATTTTACGCTTTGGCTTTAGTGATGAGGTTTGGGTGTTTGTAAATGGACAAATATTATACGTTGATAAAAATTATTTTGGAACACCAGAACAAAAAACACCGCAAAGCAGGTGCACTGTAGAAAATACTACTTTAAGATTGCCCCTTAAACAAGGTAAGAATGAGATCGTGATCGCCCTCGCCAATTATTTTTATGGCTGGGGTATTATTGCACGCTTTGATGATATGAATGGTATTGAAGTGGAAAAGTAATAAGACTTATTACAGTGAAAATATCTTTTGAAATTATGCAACGGGTATTTTACTAGCTATATTGCAATGCTTAAATAAAATCTTCTCATGAAAAAGCTTGCATATTGCCTGTTCTTCGCAATTTTAATTTCAAAAGTTTCTATATCTCAAACAAAAACGCCGATGCTCAGACATGTTGTTTTATTTGGCTGGAAAGCCGGTGCAGATTCTGCAGCCATAAAAAATGTAATTGAAAGTTTTAAAGCACTACCACAACAGATCTCAGAAATAAAAAGTTTTGAATGGGGAACAAACAATAGTCCTGAAAATTTAAACCAGGGGCTAACGCATTGTTTCCTGCTTGGTTTCAGCAGTGAAAAAGACCGCGATGCTTATCTCGTACATCCGGCACATAAGGCCTTTGGCGCTACACTAAAGCCTGTACTTGAAAAAGTAACTGTTGTTGATTATTGGATACAATAATATTATTAAAAGCAAACCAGGTTACGGTTACAAATTACTAACGAACCTGGTTTGCGTTAAGATATAAAACCTGTTATTTTCCAATAGGCAGATGTGTACTTACTGCTATCCTGTTCCAGGAATTAATTAATACGATCGACATAATAATCTGTGCGATCACTTCACGTGAAAAAAACTTTTCTGCCTGTTTGTAGGTTTCATTTGAAACACCATTACGATGTATCAAGGTCACTTCTTCAGTAAGTGCCAGTATTGTTTTTTCTTCCTCTGTAAAAAGATCGGTTTCCCGCCAGGCATTCAATAAAAAAATGCGTTGTTGGGTCTCTCCTATTTTTAATGCTTCTTTCGCATGCATATCAATACAAAATGCACAGGAATTTATTTGGGATGCCCTTATCTTGATCAATTCTTTTTGAATGGGTGTAAGCGCTGTTTTATTTAAACTGGCTGATAAAGCATACACTGCCTTGTATGCATCCGGTAATGTTGTTGCGATATTTACTCTTTGTTCCATCATAAATTCTTTTGATGAGGCAAAGCTAAAACCGCTATTATGAGTGAATGGTTAAACTGGTTTAAGAAAATTTCTTACTTCTTAATTCACTTAAATATTCAGGTGTAAATCCTAAAAAGGAAGCCAGTAGATATTGAGGTATGCGTTGCACAAATTCGGGATAGCGGCTCTTGAATTGCCGGTAAAGCTCTTCTCTTGATTGGCCATATAAACCTTTAATCCTGAATTGAGCTGCAGCATTTGCTCTTTGATGCATCAGCCTGAAATATCTTTCCATTATTGGAAACTGTTGCAGCATTTCTTCCTGGTGCTGGTAAGTGATTGCAAGCACATCAGACTTTTCAACTGCCTGCAAATAAAAGCCTGAAGGTTGTTGTTTTTCGAATGAAGTATAATCAGAAAGCCACCAATTCTCTATGGCGAATTGTATGGTTTGTTCAGCCCCGTTCTCCTTAATAAAAAATAGCCGCAGGCAACCTTTCACTACAAAATAATTTGAACGGCATATCTTTCCTTCGCTCAGCAGGTTCTCTTTCTTCCTGGCATGAACAGCATTAAAAAATTTTAATACTCCTTCATGATCCTGTTCACTGATCCTGATATATTTTCCAATATGTTGCTTTAATGTATCGATCATATTGATGCAACTTAAAAAAACCTAAAATAGTCAGCAGGTTATGCAAATACAAATCAATCAAATAATATTTATATTGCTCATCAAACCTGTAATAAATAATTCTCTTTAAAATTATGCTATGAGAAAAATTATTCTGCCGTTTATAGCTGCTTTATATGTATACATTGCCAATGCACAGGAAACGGTAAACCTGCAAATGATGCAACAGATAAAAGATGAAGCAAAAAATAATTCACAGGTAAAGATGATCGCTCATAATCTTACTGATATATGCGGGCCGAGGCTTACCAATTCACCGGGCTATGATTGCGCATTGGATTGGCTTACCTCTATCTCCAAAAACTGGGGACTTGTAAATGCAGGGCGTGAACCCTGGGGAGAATTTGGCAAAGGCTGGCGCAGCAATGTGGCAACACTGGCTTTAAAAACGCCATACTACGAAAATATAATCGCCTATCCCAAGCCCTGGTGTAAAAGCACACCTAAAAGCATTAAAGCTTCGATGATAATGCTTAACAATTTGGATTCTGCAACTATTGACAGTGTTGGACCTGCACTTGCAGGTAAGTTGGTAATGATACGGCCATCCAATACTACCATTCCGGATACATTTGAACCTTATGCAACAAGATATGCCGACACTGCCCTGGATAATATTCCTGATAAGTATATGGTATCCCGCAAGCAAATAGAAACCTTTTTGCCTTTTATAAAAAAGGATTATTACACTAAACTTTATCTTGAGAAAAAAGGAGCTGCAGGTTTAATAACAAGCAACAGGAACTCTATTGACGGAACTGTATTTGTGGATGGCGGCACTGCTTACGCAAAAGGCTATGCTGCGACATTGCCTGAAATGAAAATAAGCAGGGAAGATTATTTAAAGCTGATGCGTTTGCTGGATGATAAAAGAAATGTTGAATTGGAAATGAATGTGCAAAATACTTTTTATGATAAAGACCTTACCGGCTATAATTTCATAGCTGAAATACCGGGCACAGATCCAAATTTAAAAACTGAGATAGTAATGTTAGGCGGACATCTTGATTCCTGGGCCGGCGGAACGGGCGCCACTGATAACGCAGCCGGATGTATTGTTGCCATGGAAGCCGTTCGTATTCTTAAGGCATTGAACGTGCAGCCCCGACGTACCATTCGCATTGCATTATGGGGTGGTGAGGAACAAGGATTATATGGTTCATTTGGGTATGTAAAAAAGCATTTTGGTGATCCCGCAACTATGCAATTAAAATCGGAACAATCAAAGATATCTGCGTACTATAACCTTGATAACGGTTCGGGAAAAATACGCGGCATTTATTTGCAGAATAACGATAGCCTGCGGGCTATTTTCAAAACATGGCTGGAGCCTTTTAATGACATGGGTGCTACAGGTATAAGCCGCAGTAATACCGGCAGCACAGATCACATCTCTTTTGACGCAGTAGGTATTCCGGGTTTCCAGTTTATACAGGACGAACTGGAGTATGAAACCCGTACGCACCACAGCAACATGGATACTTACGATCATCTTTCCTTTGAAGATCTCCAACAGGCTTCCATAATAATGGCAGCGTTTGTTTATAATACTGCCATGCGTGATAAGATGCTGCCTCGTAAGCCTTTGCCTTCGCCTGAAAGACTTGTTTTTGATTTTGATTTTCCGCTATAGAAAAATTGCGTGCTTAATGGGTTGCAAAAAAATGTTTCAGTAATATTTTAAAGAAACTCTTGCTATCCCATTCCTGATGCCGGCTTTTATCATTTCACCATAACCATTAGCAGGCAAATCGTTTTCATACAATAAAGCTTTTTGATAATTGATTTTTGCGTTATCATAATCTTCCAGGTCCTCATAACATTTTGCAATGTTCAGGTATAAAGAGGGGTAATACAATTTGATACGCTTATCATCAGTTTTTAAAGCAAATTCAATTGCTGTTTTATCCCAATGCAACTTGTCCTGTGTTAGCATCTGATGCCGGGCCAGATAATGCGCTGCTATGCATTTTTCATGATCGTCCGATGAATCATTCCATGCCTGCATAAACAAATCTTTTGCAGCATCTGGTTGTACCGCTTCTAATTCCATTCCTCTCGCACAGAGTTGAACTATTTTATTATTTGAATCTAATAACATACTGCAATTTATCGATCAGGCAGGGCATAATAATATAAAAATATAAAGGATTAAAATGCCCTGAAATAAGGCCGGCTTGTAAATGGCGAAAACTGCCATGGAATGGATATTATTATCAACAACAATCCTATTGAAAACCATATCGCCATTGTTTTAAACTTTTCCTTATCGGTTTGTTTTCTTTTTGTTTTTGCTGAACCAATTGTGATAACAACAATGGCTATTATCATCATGGTAATATGTTCCATTCCAAAGAAACGTATCTGCCTTTCATGAACAGCTTCCTTAAAATGATGCAGGAAATAATCCACAACAGGGCTTATACAATACAACCAAATTCCCAACAATAACTGAATGTGTGCAATAGTTGCAGTTGTGTGACGGATAAGGTTATCAAGCTTCGAAAATTTTTTCTGCTGAAACCAGCCACGAAAACCAATAAAAATTGCAGTTAGTAAACTAAGCAACACAAGCCAACGCATCAATGAATGCAGCGCCAATAAAAATGCATACATCAAATAAAATATTTATAAAGCTCAAAATTATTACTGCGCTCAAAGAATAATGTCAGTTTAAAGTAAATAAAAATGAAGATATCCTTTGGGATAAATCTTATCTTGAAACATAAACATTTATTTATGGGTCATGTTTATTTGATCATAACCATATTGTCAGAAACAGCAGCAGTTATTTTCATGAAATTGTCTGATGGATTTCAACAAAAATATTATGCAATAGCTGCCATACTAGCTTATGCGGTAAGTTTTATTTTTCTTACTCTTTCATTAAAACAATTACCTGCAGGTATTACCAATGCTGTATGGGCCGGAGCAAGCACCTTACTTGTTGCAGGCGCCGGTGTATATTTTTTTCATGAAAAATTGAACTGGCTACAAATCACTTCGATGGTATTGATTACAATCGGATTGATAGGCTTGAATGTGCAGAAAATATAAATATTAAGCCGCCCTATTAAACCTTGTAGTATTCATCTTTATAAATTGCCGGTTAAATAGTTCCGCTGTCTTCTTTGTTTATTGCCGAAGTTTCGCGTGTATCTTTCATAAACAGGTACACCAGCAACGACAAAAAAATGCATGCAGTTATATACCAATAGAAGTAAGGTTCATGCCCCTCGTTTTTAAGCCATAGTGCTACATATTCTGCCGAGCCGCCGAATATCGCCACGGTAAGTGCATACGGCAACCCTACACCCAGCGCACGTATGCGGGCAGGAAAGAGTTCAGCTTTCACAACAGCATTAATACTCGTATATCCGCTTACAATAATAAGTGCTGATAATATTAATAAAAAAGCCTGCAGTTGTGAACCGGAATGACTAAGCGCAGTAAGAATTGGCATTGTAAACAATGTGCCCAATACACCAAAACCTATTAACAGCGGACGGCGGCCAATACGGTCAGACAGCAACCCGAAAAGAGGCTGCAGTAATGCAAAAATGAGCAGGCTTAAAAATGAGATAAGTGTTGACTGGTCTTTGGTAAGATGTACCGTATTCACCAAAAATTTTTGCATGTATGTGGTATAAGTATAAAATGCGAGTGTACCGCCCATTGTAAGACCAATCACAGTTAACACAGATTGAGGGTGGCGCAGCAATTCTTTGATCGTTCCTTTTTTATCTTCTGTTGTTTGTTTTACCGATTCAAAGGCGTGCGTTTCGTCAAGACTTTGGCGAAGGTATAATGCTACAATAGAAAGTATAGCACCAATTACAAAAGGAATACGCCAGCCCCATTCATGCAACTGCGCTTCTGTCAATAATAACTTTTGTAACAGTAATTGTATGCCCAGCGCGATAAGCTGTCCGCCAATAAGTGTAACATATTGGAAACTGGAATAAAACCCCCGCCGGTTACGGCTTGCCATTTCACTGAGATAAGTAGCTGATACACCATATTCGCCGCCAACACTTAGTCCTTGTAACATACGGGCCAAAAGCAACAATGCCGGCGCCGCTATTCCAATGGTTTTGTAATCAGGTGTTACAGCTATCAGCAATGAACCAAAAGACATTAGTAAAACAGATAAGGTCATGCTTTGCTTGCGGCCAATTTTATCTGCAATGCGGCCGAACATCCAGCCTCCCAATGGACGCATTAAAAAACCCAACGCAAATACACCGGCCGTATTAAGTAACTGTGCAGTAGTATCACCTTCAGGAAAAAATGAAGCAGAAAAATAAAGTGCAAATGCAGCATAAGCATACCAGTCGTACCATTCCACAAGATTACCAATTGAACCACCAATGATAGCTTTCAGCCTGCGGCCGGAAATTTTTTCTTTGTTGGATGAAGTTGATGTGCCTGCATTGCTTGTGGTCATTCTTTATTTTGATTGAAGCGAAAAAGTTCTTTTAATATCAGTGGCTAAAATAATGGATAATTAATGAAGAATTTATAGCAGATAAATAATAGATCTTTTATCATGATCACGAAAAATAGTTCTTATCCCTACTCATGCTATTTGCTTATTTAACCAATATATACGTAAGGTTTAAAGATTACATTGCCGCCCTCGTCAACCTCAAATCCACAACTTCATATTTTGTTAAAGCTCAATATTATCACCCTAAAACTTAAGCTGCTTTTCTCATGCTTCGGCAATTCTTTTTCCGCCTTCGGTTTTTATGTGATGTTTTTCTCTCTAATATTTCTTTTAACAATTGTCATTTCATTGAAAGTCAAAACACGCTATTATGAAAGTACTGCTGCTCATTACATTATGTGCAGGACTTGTTTCATTTGTTCATGCACAAAAACAGGTTACAGGAATTGTAACAGATGCGAAAGATAGTTCACAACTCGCCGGGGTTTCAATAAAAATAAAAGGTAGCACGCGGGGTACAACCACCGATGCAAACGGGGAATTTTCTATCTCTGTTCCTGCCAATGCTATACTGGAGCTGTCATTTATCGGTTATACCAATAAAGAAGTACCGGTAGGCGATCAGTCTTCTTTGTCTATCACACTAAGCCAGGGTGAAAACATTGCAGAGGAAGTAGTGGTAACTACAGCACTTGGCATAAGGCGCACTAAGAATCAGCTTCCTTATTCGGCGCAACAGGTTTCCGGTGCTGAGGTAAGTAAAACCAGAAGCAACAATTTTGTCAGCGGACTCTCCGGTAAAGTATCCGGCCTGGAAGTAAGGCAAAGCAACACATTAGGCGGTTCTACCAATGTGGTGTTGCGTGGCTTTAAATCGTTAACAGGGAATAACCAGGCATTGTTTGTGGTAGATGGAATGCCGTTCGACAATTCCAACACCAACACCGACAACCAGGTGCAGGGCCGCGGAGGCTTTGATTATGGCAACGCCGCAGCCGATATCAATCCTGATGATATTGAATCTATCAATGTGCTGAAAGGTGCAGCTGCCACAGCTTTGTATGGTTCAAGAGCAAGCAATGGCGTTATTCTCATCACTACAAAAAAAGGAAAGAAAGGCCTGGGGATCACCATTAATTCAGGCGTAAGTTTCGGAACCATTAATAAAAGCACTTTCCCTGAATACCAGAAACAATATGGCGCCAACTATGGTTATTTGAACGGCTATGGTTCTCCTGATAATAACTTTTTATATTTTGATGTAAACGGGGATGGCACTCCCGACCTTGTAACACCTACACAGGACGATGCTTCCTGGGGCGCAAAATTCGATCCCAACCTGATGGTGTATCAATGGAATGCTTTTGATACATCTTCCACTTTTTATCATACACCAAGGCCCTGGCTTGCCGGCGCTAATGATCCTTCTACTTTTTTGCAAACAGCCTTATCAGTTAATAACAATATAATGGTGCAGGGCGGCGGCGATAAAGCAAGTTTTAAAATGGGCTATACAAGAAATCATGATAAAGGAATATTACCCAACAGTGAGGTAGATAAAGACCTGCTTAACCTGAATGCTACATATAACATCACAGACCGGCTGTCTGCTTCCGGCAATGTAAATTATTCCATAATAAGAGGCAAGGGAAGATATGGCAACGGCTATGGCCCTAATAATATCATGACCAATTTCAGGCAGTGGTGGGAAATGAATCTTGACGTGAAAGAATTAAAAGATGCGTATTTCCGCAACAGGCAAAATGTCACCTGGAACTGGGCTGATCCTTCTGATGAAGAAAATGGCCTGCGTCCTATTTATTGGGATAATCCTTACTGGAGCCGCTATGAAAATTATGAGACCGACAGGCGTGACAGGTGGTATGGCAACGTTGCCCTTAATTATAAAGTAACCGATTGGCTGAATGTAATGGGCCGCGTAGCAATGGATTCGTACAACGAGTTGCAGGAAGAACGTGTTGCTGTAGGAAGTATCGGCCAATTTATTGCCGGGCAGTTAACTACAGATATTAACGGCGAGCCTTCCGGTTATGCCAAGTTTAACAGGACTTTCCGTGAAACCAACTGGGACTTGCTGATAAATTTTGATAAAAATCTTTCAGATAATCTTAACCTGAAAGCATTACTGGGCGGTAATATCAGGCAATCATACATTTCATCAACACAGGCTAAAACAAATGGAGGCCTGGTTGTTCCCAAATTGTATTCTTTATCCAATTCACTAAACCAGGTTAGCCCACCGGTAGAGATCTTAAACCAACTGGAAGTGGATGGTATATTCGGCGGTGCAACATTATCGTATAAAGACATGCTCATCCTGGATGCAACTCTACGCAGGGACCGCTCTTCTACCCTGCCCGTTGCCAACAATACCTATTATTATCCCTCTGTTTCCGGTGGTTTTGTTTTCTCCAAATTGCTCTCAGCCCCATGGTTGAGTTACGGAAAACTCAGGGCCAATTATGCCGAGGTTGGCAGCAGTGCACCTGCGCTTAGTGTGTATGATGCTTATGTACACGACCATAATAATGTTTCGTTCGGAACGGCTACATTATTTTCTGTTCCCGATACAAAGAACAATGAGAATTTAAAGCCCGAAAGAACAAAAAGCTGGGAAGCCGGTGCCGAATTATCATTTTTCAACAGCAGGCTGGGAATCGACTTTACCTTTTACAATACAAAATCAGTTGACCAGATCTTACCGGTAGGTGTATCAACCGCAACAGGCTATTTATATGAATTTGTAAATGCAGGCGTCATAAGGAATAAAGGCGTTGAAGTAACTGTAAACGCAACGCCTGTTAGGTCAAGAGATTTCTCCTGGAATATTGTGTTGAACTGGTCTCAGAACAGGAGCAAAGTATTGTCCTTGTACGACACTTCAGAAAATCTGTTAATCACCAATTTCCAGAGCGACGTTACCTTGAACGCCACGCTGGGCCAGCCTTATGGCACCATGAGAGGCTCCAACTTTGTATATGAAAACGGGCAGAGAGTCGTTGAAACCACCGGGCAGAATGCCGGATATTATAAGGAATCCTCCACTGCAAATGAAGTGATAGGAAACATCAACCCTGACTGGATCGGCGGCATCTCCAATACCTTTAAATACAAGAATCTTTCTGTTAGCTTTTTGATTGATGTAAGAAAAGGCGGCGACGTACATTCACTCGATCTGTATTATGGGCTGGCTTCGGGCTTATATCCTGAAACAGCAGGCAAAAATGATCTGGGTAATCCTGTAAGAAATACGATTGATGATGGCGGTGGTATTATCTATCCCGGTGTAACACCGGACGGCAAAACAAATACCCAGCGTGTTGACATCAGCGGTTTATTTGGCGCCTATGGCTATTTCCGTAATCCATCAGCCGCATTCATTTATGATGCCAGTTATGTAAAACTGCGTGAAGCTGTTATTACCTATTCTTTCCCAACCGGCCTGATGAAAAAGCTGCATCCCATTAAGTCCATTAATCTTTCTTTGGTTGGCAGGAATCTTTGGGTGATCCATAAAAATCTTCCATATGCCGATCCGGAAGAAACAACAAGCTCCGGTAATATACAAGGCCTTCAAACCGGTGCATACCCAACTGTACGAAATATAGGATTTAACCTGAATGTTACATTTTAATTCTATTACCATGAAAAAAGTACTCATCATATCAGCATTGTTATACATCATCACAGGCTGTAAAAAAGATTTTGGTGATCTGAACGTTGACCAGAAGAACCCGTCTTCTGTGCCTTCGTTCACTCTGTTTTCCAATGCGCAGAGAAATATGGCTTACATGCTGGCAGATGCTGACCCGAATAATAATATTTTCAGGTTAACATCACAGCAATGGACGCAGACAACTTATACGGATGAAAGCAATTATGACCTGAACACACGCGCCATTCCCGACAACTGGTGGACGATCTTCTATAAAGATTGCTTACAGGATCTTGCAGAGGCAAAAAAACTCATTCCAACCGATATAGGCAATGCAGGCACCCAGCAAAATCAAATGGCTATAGCCGATATACAGATAGTATACATTTATTGGATACTGGTAAACACATTTGGCGATATTCCTTATACCATGGCGCTCGATGCTGCTATCCTGTTTCCTCCTTACGATGATGCAGTAACCATTTATAATGATCTCTTATCAAGGCTGGATGCCGATATAGCAGCATTAGACCCCGCAGCAGGAACTTTTAATGAAGGTGTTGATCTTATTTATAACGGCGACATTGAAAAATGGAAAAAATTTGCCAACTCTATAAAACTGTTGATGGGGATGACACTGGCAGACAGCGATCCTGCGAAGGCAAAATCCATTGTTGAATCAGCAGCGGCTGGTGCATTCACTTCCAATAATGATAATGCCGTATTTAATTTTCTTTCTTCCCCGCCTAACACCAATCCTGTATGGGTAAACCTTATTCAAAGCGGCAGAAATGATTTCATTCCTGCAAACACAATTATAAATCTGCTTAAAGAGCTAGGTGATCCAAGACTGCCATTATATTTTACCGAAGATGATGATGGTCAATATAGCGGTGGCGTGCCCGGCAGCGGTAATAACTTTTCCAGTTTTTCTCATGTTACCGACGCACAAAACGAGCCTAATGCACCTTATGTTATCATGGATTATGCACAGGTACAATTCAATCTTGCAGAAGCCGTTGAAAGGGACATGAATGTAGGCGGTACTGCAGAAGATCACTATAACAAAGGTATAACTGCGTCTATTGTGTCATGGGGCGGCACTGTTGGTGATTACCTTTCTCTACCAGATGTAAAATATAGCACAGCAGAAGGTGACTGGAAAGAAAAAATTGCCCGGCAGGAATATATTGCCTTATACAATCGCGGCTTTGATGCATGGACACTCATAAGAAGGTTGGATTATCCTGAAATGGCAGTTCCTGTTACTGCTTTATCAGAGTTCCCGGTAAGATTTACTTATCCCATTCTTGAACAAAATATTAATACTTCTAATTACAATACTGCTTCAGCCGCAATAGGCGGTGACGAGGTAACTACCAAATTGTTTTGGGATATACATTGAGCAAAAATTTATGATCAGTTGTTTGCATCTGTTGAACGTAAATGGAAGAAAGGCGATAAGATCGAATTAACGCTTCCTGTTGAACCAAGATTGGTTTCACCAAATGATTCTATTAACACCGTCAAAGACAAACTTGCAATTGCTGCAGGCCCTGTTATATATGGATTTGAAGGTATTGACAATCCCGATATGAATAAATATACCATCAGCGATAACACCGACTTGTAAATGATATATGAACCAAGCCTGTTAAATGGGATCAATGTTACAAAAAAGGCACAACAACTGGTGCAGATAATAAACCTGTTTCCTTTACAGCCATCCCGTCTATTCCTTTGGCAACAGGCAAACACCATCGCCTTACGGGGTTTGGGTAAAAGAAAAGAAATGAAGGTTATATACACTAAATAATAAATATTTATTGATTAGTTAAGCTAGTAAAGCAAATGCAGATTGACGGCAAAAAATCTGTTTAAATTAATACTTTCGCGGCCTTACGATAAATAGTATGGCATCAGGTTTTTTTGCGATTTTAGATGATATAGGCGCTTTAATGGATGATGTGGCCACGGCCAGCAAAGTAGCTACAGGCAAAACAGCAGGGATCCTAGGTGATGACCTTGCTGTTAATGCAGAAAAAGCTACCGGTTTTTTATCTTCCAGGGAGTTGCCTGTGTTGTGGGCTATTACAAAGGGCTCTTTACTTAACAAGGTTATCATTATTCCTATAGCTATTCTGCTGAATATTTTTCTACCGATAGCCATAAAAATCATATTGGTTTTGGGCGGATTTTACCTGGCTTATGAAGGCGTTGAAAAAATTGTCGAATTTCTTTTTCACCGCTCAAAAAAAGGACATGAAGTGATCGAGGAAAAAGAAGAAAACAGTATTGACGCAGAAAAAAACAAAATTAAGTCTGCCATATCAACGGATTTCGTGCTTTCAATTGAAATTGTAATTATTGCATTAGGAACTGTTTTAGATAAAAGCCTGCCTTTACAAATAATAACTGTTGCGGTTGTTGCTTTAGCAGCTACCATTGGTGTGTATGGTATTGTTGCGCTAATTGTAAGGATGGACGACGCCGGTTATAAACTTGTAAACCGTACCAATAATAAGGGCTTGTTAGCGAAACTGGGAAATTTATTGGTGAAGGCATTGCCTGTTATCATTAAACTCCTGGCTGTTGTTGGCACCATTGCTTTAGTGTTGGTTTCGGGAGGTATTTTTGTACACTATGTTGACTATCTACATCATCTTTTCCCCAATATCCCTTTAATAATAAAAGAGACTTTGTTTGGTTTAGCTGCCGGATTAATAGCAGTGGTAATTGTAACAGCCAGCAGAAAACTGTTAGGATTGAAGCACTAGCTCTGTTCAACTTAATTTTTGTGAATATGTTCAGTGATCCCTTGTGTAAAGTTGAAATAAGGATGTAATTGATAAAATGACCAAGAAGAAAATCCGGTAAAAAATTATAGTCAGTTCATTTTTCATAGGCTACTATAACAAGAGGCACTACAGGATGCAGTGCCTCTTATCACATATATAAACTATACAAGAGCTTGCTACTATTATACAAGTTGTCCTCCCATAAGTCCTGCTACCATTGCTGGAAAATCTTCCTTTTTATTTGTATGCGGGAATGGCTCAGCAGGCACTTTTACATCTAAAAATGCACAAAGAGGCTCCCATCCTTCCCTGGCTTCAAAAACAAGCAATTTATCTGCAGGCACATAGTTTTTCACAGCTTCATGGTGGTCATTAAAAACCTTTTCCATAAATTCTTTATCTAAAAATCTTCCCTGGAAATGATCTTCAAGAATAGCTTGCTTCGCGAATGCCATTACTTCCGCTACTGCCTGGAGACGTGGATCAGCAGCTGCTTTTTCTTCCATCTCAGCTTTTTTGTCTTCCGGGGGATTTTGCACTGTCCAGATGGTAGTGTAAAAGCTTTCATACCAGTCTTCGAAAGGCCTTAAACTTAAAATAACTTTTGCGTCCGGGTATTGCTTCATATGCTGTTTATACCAGGGGTAACAGGGAAAATCGACCGTAGCCAGGTAGCCATCATATAATCCTTTCCAATCTGTTGTTCCTGTATCTCTCAGCGTTGTCCAGTAATGAAGATTTTCCGGATGAAACATCAATTGTTTCATGTGATAAGTCTTGTTGAATCCGAGTAATTCAAGAGATTCCCTGAGTGTGTTGGTACCGGTACGGGGGAAACCGGCTCCGATAACTTTGATTGACATGGAGCACTAGTTTTGTTGGTGAGTAATCTTTCCAAGTTAGTATAAATTTTTATTTTTCTAATTTATTTTTTTAGTTTAGTTTTTACTTAATTATTGCAGACAGGCTATAGATCATTACCACCGGCATTTCTCGTACCATTATTCACCACCAACTGTAAATTGTACATCAAATGAAAAAGACACTGCTTTTCGTCTTGCTAACAGGCGTAACATGGGCATTATACAGCCAGGATTCAACTATAAAAAAACCAAAAGACCGTAATATGTTCGGTCACGGTATACCCAGGGGCTTAACCCAAACTTCAGAAGGCCTGGCAGATGGTTATGTATTGTATGCGGTAGCTAATTCTGCTTCCGTGTACCTGGTTGACCGCAAAGGAGAAGTAGTGCATGAATGGAAAGGAATATACAACGTTCTTAATGCCTATTTACTGGACGATGGTTCAGTTTTAGTAGGCGCTGAAGACCCCGATTTTGCTGTTTTTGCAGGGGGCGGGCAGGGTGGACGAATCCAGAAGATAAGCTGGGATGGCAAGATGCTTTGGAATTTTGAATATGCTACCGATGAATACCTTAGTCATCACGACTTCACCTTAATGCCTAATGGCCATATTCTGACTATTGCCTGGGAAGCAAAAACAGCAGACGAGGCAATCGCTGCAGGAAGAAAGCCTCTAATAACTCCTAAGGCCGGCGTGTGGCCGGATAAAATAGTTGAGATAGAACCACAAGGCGAGCGTGGCGGAAAAATAGTTTGGGAATGGCACAGCTTTGATCATTTAATTCAGGACCATGACCCGACAAAGAAAAACTATGGCAAACTTGCTGATCACCCCGAATTAATAAATTTTAATGCGGGGGAAGATTCATTACCGCATGCAATTACTGCAGACAGTATGGATATATTGAAAAAGCAGGGCAGAATGTGGAGGAACCAGACACCTGAAAACATGGGTTCTGATATTTTTCATTTCAATGCGGTAAAATATAATGCAGACCTCGACCAGATTGTTTTTAGTTGCCCTGAATTGAATGAAATTTTTATCATAGACCACAGTACTACTACAAAAGAAGCGGCAGGTCATAAAGGTGGGCGTTGGGGAAAGGGTGGAGATATTTTATATCGTTGGGGCAATCCCAGAAACTATGGCCGAGGCGATACTACAGATCAGAAATTAGGTTATCAACATGATGTACGTTGGATCGAAAAAGGAAAACCGGGTGAAGGCCATTTGATTTTATTTGATAACAATAACTCTAAGATCGATAGCATAGACTATTCGGCTATTTATGAACTCGTTCCGCCTACAGATAACAAAGGAAATTATATACTGGAAAAAGGAAAAGCGTATGGCCCGGACAAACCTGTATGGACATATCATGCACCTGATTCACTTTCATTCTGGAGTAGTTTTATTTCGGGAGCGCAGCGCATGTATAATGGTAACACCTTTATTTGTGAAGGAGCAAAGGGGCGTTTTTTTGAAGTAACAAGCGATGGAAAAAAAGTATGGGAATATTTGAATCCTTATCGTGGTGAGATCAGGCAAACAAATGGTGACCCTAACCCAGCCATGCCCATGACTTATTTTGCATTCAGAGCTACTTTTATCCCGGCAGACCATCCGGGTTTAGCTAGCCGTAAAATTGCGGCGATTGACCCACAACCAAAGCCTTTTGTAATGCCTCCACCTCCTGCAACAAATACTACTAAGTAAAAGGAATAAAACATTTAAAGAGAATCACCATTATGCAATATTGAAAGCTACATTACATGAAAAAGACACTGCTTCTCGTCTCGCTAACAGCCATAACATTAGCATTATATAGCCAGGATTCAACGGTTAAAAAACCAAAAGACCGTAATATGTTCGGGCTTGGTATTCCGCGTGGATTAACTGTAACTACAGACGATCTCGCCGATGGCTATGTATTGTTTACGGTTCCCAATTCTGCATCTGTTTATCTTGTCAATCGTAAAGGCGAAGTAGTGCATGAATGGAAAGGAATTTATCCCTCCTGGCCTTCATCGGTTGCCTATCTTCAAGATGACGGCTCAATAATACAGAATGCAGCCGATCCTGATTTCCCGGTGTTTGCCGGCGGTGGCGAAGCAGGAAGAATAGAAAAAATAACATGGGACAATAAAGTGGTATGGGACTTTGAATATGCTAATGAGCAACATCTCCATCACCATGATTTTACAGTCATGCCTAACGGGCATATCCTCGCCATTGCATGGGAAGCCCGATCTGTGGATGAAGCGTTGGCAGCAGGCAGGAAGCCTGAGTTAATACCAAAAGCCGGCCTTTGGCCCGATGAAATTGTTGAAATAGAACCTCAGGATAACAGGCATGGAAAAATTGTTTGGGAATGGCATATATGGGATCATTTGATCCAGGATTTCGATCCTAAAAAAGCTAATTATGGCAAACCGGCAGAACACCCGGAATTATTGGATATAAACATTGGTGAGCATTTGCCACCTGCTATCTCACAGGATAGTTTTGACATATTGAAAAAGCAGGGGCGAATAATGTGGAGAAATCAGTCAGTCGAAAATGAAGGTTCGGATGTTTACCATTTCAATGCTGTTAAATACAATGCAGAGTTGGATCAGATCGTTTTTAGTTCTCCGCATTTAAGCGAAATTTTTATTATAGACCATAGTACTACCACCAAAGAGGCTGCAGGACACACCGGTGGAAGGTGGGGAAAAGGTGGCGATTTTCTCTACCGCTGGGGCAATCCTCAAAATTATAAACGAGGAGATTCCACCAATGAGGAATTATTCGGTCAGCATGATGTTCGCTGGATTGAAAAAGGATTCCCGGGTGAAGGGCATCTAACGCTGTTTAATAATAATCATTATGGATCTTCACTTGATAGCATAAATTATTCTGAAGTATATGAAATTGTTCCACCCACAGATAGTAAGGGCAACTATCTGATAGAAAAAGGAAAACCCTATGGACCGGCCAAACCATTCTGGATATATAAAGCACCTGATTCGCTTTCGTTCTGGAGTAGTTTCATTTCCGGTGCAGAACGGCTGAAGAACGGCAATACGTTTATTAATGAAGGCGCCAGGGGGAGACTTTTTGAAGTAACTAAAGAAGGTAAAATAGTTTGGGAATATTTGAATCAGTATCGCGGAGATGTCCGCAAATTGAATGGTGATCCAAATCCCGTTATGCCGTTGGTCTATATTACATTTCGGGCCAGTTTTATCCCTGCCGATCATCCGGGGCTCGCCAATAAAAAGCTGGCGCCTTTAGATCCGCAACCTGCGGTGTTTAAATTGCCTCCGCCATCTTCAGGTGATAAAAAATAGGAGCATGAAATTATTATCAGATGATAAGTTGGTTTTTTACTCAATCATTCCTAATTAAACTGACATGAAAAAAAGATATCTCTTCTTGCTGCTTTTTATAGTAATCTCTTTAGTGTCATTCAGCCAGATGAATGATAAAGACTCTGCAAATAAAAAAGCAGCTCCTAAACCAAGAAATATGTTTGGAATTGGCGTCCCACGTGGATTAACCATAAGCAGTGAAGGCCTTGCCGATGGTTATGTAATGTTTGCAGTTCCTAATTCTCCGTTCATATACCTGATAAACCGAAAGGGTGAAGTAGTGCATGAATGGAAAAGCAATTATGGGGTATTTGAAGCCTATTTACAGGATGATGGATCCCTTGTCCAGGCCGCCAATGATCCCGACTATCCTGTATTTGGTTGTTGCGGCCCTTATGGCCGGATACAAAAAATTACATGGGATGGTAAGATATTATGGGATTATGAATATGCCAATGAACAACACATAGTGCATCATGATTTTACTGTGATGCCTAACGGTCATATACTGGCGATTGCTTATGAGGTGATGCCTTATGACAAAGCAATTGCCCTGGGAAGAAAACCAGAACTTACCCCTAAGTCAGGGCCCTGGTCAGAAGAGATCGTAGAGATAGTACCTGAAGGGAAAACGGGTGGCAGGATTGTTTGGGAGTGGCATTTATGGGATCATCTGATACAGGATAATGATCCGAAAAAAGCCGGCTATGGTAAAGTGGCCGATCACCCGGAATTACTGGATTTTAATCTTGGCGCGCCTTTACCTCCACCTGTCACCCAGGAAGCACTTGATACGATGATAGCTAAAGGAATGGCTCACAGAAATTCAACCCTTGATAATGCCGGTTCGGATATTTTTCATTTCAATGCGATTAAATATAATGCTGAACTTGATCAGATAACTTTCAGTTCACCAAACATCAGTGAAATTTTTATCATTGATCACAGCACATCTACACAGGAAGCTGCAAGCCACAAAGGAGGACGTTATGGTAAAGGCGGAGATTTTCTTTACCGCTGGGGCAATCCGCAAAACTATAAAAGAGGTGATTCAACAAACCGTATTTTCTTCGGCCAGCATGATATACGCTGGATAGAAAAAGGAAGCCCCGGCGCCGGAAATCTGACAGTCTTCAACAATCATCCCCCAAGCGAAATAGATTGGAGCAATATGGGTACTACCGGTAAAAATTACTCAACGGTTGATGAATTTGCGCCGCCTATGGACAAGAAGGGAAATTATATTCTGGAAAAAGGAAAACCTTACGGACCTGAAAAACCTGTTTGGTTTTACATGGCGCCGGATACACTTTCATTTTACAGCAGCTTTATTTCAGGTGCGCAAAGAATGGAAAACGGAAATACATTTATTGACGAAGGAGCTAAGGGCCGTTTCTTTGAGGTTACACCACAAGGCAAAACTGTTTGGGAATATTTAAATCCTTATCGCGGAAACATTATGCAGCCAAACGGGGATCCAGTACCCGTTATGCCAATGCCTTTTTTTGAGTTCAGGGGAAATTTTATTCCTTCAAACCATCCTGCATTTGCCAATAAAAAACTGGAGCCTTTAAATCCGCAGCCGGCAGTGTTTAATTTGCCTCCGCCACCTAGCACGGGTGATAATAAATAACGGGAATAATGTGGGTGCAAGTTAGTATGTGGACATTTCAGGGAGTTGCCACCTGTAGCGACTAATATCGTCATGTCGACGATCAGGAGACATCTCCTGAAGTTTAGAGAGTATAAAGATTGTTTACGATTGCGCAAGAAACCTTCATCTTTCGCACAACTGCAATTTCATGAGACCTCTCCTCACGTCGAGGTTGACGCTCCGTGGTGGAATATGCGGGCTAAGAATAAAAAAATTCGCGCTATAAAAAGCAATAACATTGACACGTTATGGCGGGTAACGCCTTGGTGCAATACAACGGCAAATGAAGTCATGGCTGATGTTCCGCCAGGATCACTCCATTATTTTTTACATAGGCCTTCCATTCATCTAACATCTCTTTATATTTTTCAGGATAGGCAGCAGACAGATCATTTGATTCAGTTGGATCTTCTTCCATATTAAATAATTCAAAAACACCTTTACCAAAAGGTTGTTCTGTTTTGGTGATCTTCCATTTTCCTTTGCGCAACGCGCATCTTCCAAAAAGTTCCCACCCCATCACATAATTTTCCGGATGGATGAAATTGCTTTTTTTGTTGAGGAAAGGAAGTAATGAAGCGCCTTTATAAGGGGCTAAAGAATGACCCTTGTAAGTTGAGGGATAACCACCTCCTGCAAGGTCAAGAAAGGTGGGCGCCAGGTCCATAATTGTTGAAAAGGCTGTAATGATGCCATTACCTTTTTTTTGATGAGGTAGTTTAATGATCATAGGGCTATGAATGCCACCTTCTGTACAATAGCCTTTGTATAAGCGGTTAACCGCACTGGAAGCATGCGCCCACTGCGGGCCATAAGCAATAAAAGAATTTGGGCCACCCATGTATGGAAACGGGTTATGGTTGTCAGGCGTTTCGTTTAGTTCAAAAACATCGGGCCCATTGTCTGATAAAAAAACAAACAGTGTGTTATCATATTCTCCGATCTTTTTTAAATATTGAACCAACCTGCCAATGTTATGATCCATGTTATCAATCATGGCAGCATAAATTTCCATTTTCCTTGCCTCGATACGTTGCTCATTTTTACTAAGCGAAGCCCATGGGAGTAAAGGTTTATCAGAGATGTTATACAATTCACCTTTTAAAGCTGGAAGAGATGGTAATGAAACATATTTTGAAATTATGCCTTTATCCTGCAAAGCATGAAAACGCAAAGACCGCAGACTGTCATAACCAATATCATATTTGCCTCTATACTTCTCAATATATTCAGGTGGCGCCTGTAAAGGCCAATGAGGTGCAGTATATGCAGCGTATAAGAAAAAAGGTTTGTTATCTGAATGATCTTTTTTAATAAAGCCAATGAGCTTATCTGTATACAGATCGGATGAATACTTTCCATCAGAATAATCTGCATAATGACCATTTTCCCAAAAAGGATTAGCTTTTATATCTGGCCGGAAATGGTTTGCATAAGCATCCAGCAAAGCGAAAGATTGTTCGAATCCTTTTGCCGTTGGGCTCTGATCCGGCGTGAGTCCAAGATGCCATTTTCCGCTTATATAAGTATGATAGCCCTTATCTTTCAGAAGTTGGGCAATACTAACTACCCTATCATTTAAGTAACCTTCATATCCGGGTTGCCCAATTTGCTGGGGAAAGTAAACAACATGCTCCGCCATGTTTCCAAGTCCCGCAACATGATTATCTGTACCGCTAAGCAACATGGCTCTTGAAGGAGAGCAGGTTGCAGCGGTGTAAAAATTAGTGAATATTTGTCCTTCGTTGGCGAGTGCATCAATATTGGGTGTTGAGATTTCGCTTCCGAAGCATCCGATATCTGAATATCCAAGATCGTCTGCAACAATTAAAACGATGTTGATCGGTTTTTGTAATGGCTTTTTTTGAAAGGAGCAAAGAACACAGCAGCCGATGATTAATATGGAGGCTATGTTTTTCACCGGTACACCATCCTTTTAAGTTACATTTGATGTTAACATTATAAAGATAGTCTAAGGCTAATTGCATTAATCAGAAAGTACCTATAGTTTATATTCAATAGCGTAGAAAAAATAATAATTGTATTTCTAAAATACATTGCCATGAATATAGAAACGCAACCAGGAACGATTGCCGTTGAAAAAGCGAATTCCATTGAAAATAAAAATTGGAAATTAAAACTGACATTACTGCTTACAAGCAGCCTTACGATAATGTCTGTAATTACCATTTCTGCCGCGTTACCACAGATGGCTTCGGCATTTTCTGATGTTAAGAATTCAGCTTTTCTTGTAAAACTGGTATTAACACTGCCGGCTTTAATGATCGCCTTAGTCTCGTCAATTACCGGACGCTTCATTGATCGTTATGGCAGGCTAAAAATATTATGGTTTGCGTTGGTGCTTTATGCTGTCTCAGGATCAGCCGGGTATTATTTAAAAAATCTCTACCAGATACTGGTATCAAGAGCTGTGCTCGGTATATCAGTTGGTATGTCAATGACGATCGTGATCACATTAATAGCAGATTATTTTGAAGGTGCCGAACGACAGAAGTTTGTTGGATTACAAATAGCTTTCATGTCGTTAGCCGGAATTATATTCATAAGCCTTGGAGGTGTACTTACAGATTACGGCTGGCAGTATCCTTTTCTTATTTATCTATTTGCCCTGGTTGTTCTTCCGCTTAGTATCATTTTCCTGAAAGAACCCGCGATTACAAAAAAAGTAAACCAGGCCACTTCGCATGAAAAAGCTCCCGGTATAACCTGGATGTTATTCGTTAATATCATGATCATGTGGCTCATATTTTTTTTAATACCCGTGCAGATTCCTTTTCACCTTAAGGCTATCGGCATTCAAAAAAATTCTCTTATTGGTGCAGCAATTGCGATGAGCACTTTATTTTCTGCTATTTCATCTTTTTTCTATTCTAACATAAAAGGAAAGCTTAGTTTTCTTTCCATTTTTTCATTGGGGTATCTTCTTATGGCCGTTGGCTTTCTCGGTATATCTTTTTCTGAGAGCTATTGGTTAGACGTCATTTCTATGATGTTGGCAGGTCTTGGAATGGGTATGATGATTCCCAATACCAACATGTGGGTAATGAAGATCGTACCTGGTCCGATAAGAGGAAGGGAAATAGGAAAGCTGACTACATTCTGGTTTTTGGGGCAGTTCCTCTCTCCCATTGTAATTTTCCCCGTTTTAAGTGCATTGTCTTTATCTTCAACTTTTAGGTTGGGTGCCGGATTTCTATTTCTTATGTCAATTTTCTTCCTGCTATTTCACTTCAACAAATTCAGTAAGAGCATTCCTCAATAATAACCGCTTGATTAATCGTTTTCAAAAATCGAACACCAAATTTTAAAACTTACACTCTTTGTTATTGCCTAGTTAATCCTAAGTGATTCTATGCGCATTTTGTAAACCTGAGCATAGGTACACGGTTTGCGCATAAAAATAGTCGTAAAATGGGGTAAAGCCGCGTAAAATAAGGAAACGCTAAAAAATGCAAAAAGCCCGTCCACATTACGTTTCACGAGCTTTTTAGTTAACTGAAATAAGTTGAAATTTGCTTTCCAGCGGAGGGAGAGGCTCTCCTTTTCTATTTATAATTTATTATAAACCAATTATTAAAAATTCATTTATAAAACCACTCACATAATCACTCACTAATATTTCTTTGGATTTAAATCAATTGCAAATTCCTATTCAACTATATCTAAATTACGGTATAACTAAAGTGATTTAATTAGAGCTTTATGCACAATAAGCAAGATGCCATAAAAAAAATACATTATAATTTCCATACCAAACTTCCAGTTCCCCGGCGGAGCTATCTTGTGCTGATTGAGGGAGTTGATCCCGTCCGGAAATGCTTCATTATCAAAAGATTCTAAACTTTCAAAATATTGACGCACCGAATAACGAACCTAAATAGCATTATTCACTTCTCATGTAAAGATAGGTTGGGTTACAAGATTTTCATCTCAATTATGTATAATTTAATAGGGCCGAACATCAGTTATTGGTGGGCTACGCCTTAATACATTTTAATTAGGTAAACGATGCACGCAACAGTATAATATTTAATAGCTGATCTCTTCAGTTCTCTCATATCTTCCTGTCTTCTTATCCAGAGCAATGCGAAACACAATTCCTTTTATTTCATTTAAGTTTCCAGGGACAAATGGCCAGTCAACTGTAAGCTGGACCGTTTTGCTGGATATAATGGGCAAATCCCGTTTTAATAAGATGTTTAAAGCATTTGCTCTTTCTTTTTCTTCGATTATTTCTTCAAAATTTCCCCAGCCAACAACACACTGCCAATTGCCCATATTCTCCATCCGATAAACTTCAAAACAGACTTCGGGATTTTGGCGCATCATATCAATTTTCATTCCCTCTTCACTATGTGCATAAATGCAACCATTCGCGTAAGCATAGCTTATAGGTACTACGTAAGTTGTTTTATTTGCGTGGCAGCCTATGTGCCCTATTATTTGATGACGCAATACTGTTTCAATTGCGTCTTCTCCAAGATGTCCGAACATATTAATGTATTTTTTATAAAAGTAACGGATATGTAATCCCATCATGTTGACAAAGATTATCTCATAAAATGATCTTGGTCACGTTATGATTTCTTAAATTATTTTTTAGTGATTGATGTTAATCATGCCGGTTTTTGATGCTAATCATATTGGCTAGTATTGAACCATGCTAATTTTAATCTAATAAATTTTCTATCCGGACTAGCATGCGCCGGCTGATTTTTAAATATAGTGATGAATACGTATCAATATGATCTCTAAACGGATGTGTGAGCAAGCTGTTTTTTGGACAGTAAAAATGTATATGCTGGAGTTACAGATTTACGAACAAAACCAACTAGATGATGTTATTCTAATTATCCCCAAAGCATTAACTATAAGAGCTTATTTAACAACTTTATTCATGCCCATTTATAATGCATTAAAAATACAAGCAGGATGAAATTAGTAATTCAAAGAACAACAGTAGTTGAAGACGTTAAAAAAAAATTTACAAAAATTTATCCCTATTTAAAAATAGAGTTTTATAAAACGCTAGCTGATTCAAACCTTAACCATTTAAAAAAAGAAGCCTTAGCATCAAATTTTTCATTGGGCAAAGTCGTCACAGATTCAAATAAAGTAACAATTGATTTAAGTAAAAACGTTACAGTCGCCGAACTTGAAAATCAGTTTACCACCATCGGCCTTCATGCAGAAATATTCAGAAGGTATGGCTCTATATGGATTGAAACTTCTTTAACAGATAACTGGACCTTACAGCAGCAAGATGCTGAGGCTGAAGAACTAAACCGGCACCTTATTGACAATTAAAATTTTGATAGGCTTCTCAATAAGGCAGATTGCGTAACTTATTTTCATTTAAAATCGTTATGATGCTGCCTTGCAAGTCAATCAGTTTCTCACTCTTAAAATCTGAAAGTGTTCTAATAAGAGATTCGGTCGCAATACCTGCGGTTTGCGCCAGGTTTTCTCTTGAAATGGTAATAGTATTCGTGCTGCTTTCGTTTTTAAATTTTTCAAACACCTGGATTAATTGGTAAGCCACTTTTTTGCGTAGTGAGTTGTAAGCAAGATTTAGTAAACTTTCCTCTTTACCCAAAACGTTATGCGTTATTATTTTTATAAATTGTTTTGCCACCTGTGCATCTTTCGAAATGAGTGTTATAAAGTCTTCCTTAGGTATGAACATTAATTCTGCATCCTCTAGTACCTGTGCATTCTCTTTATAATTTATTTCTTCAAGAATAGATGTATAACCAAAAAAATCTCCCGCGCTGCAAATTGCAGTAATGAACTCCTTACCCTCTTCATTCGATTTGAAGATTTTTACTTTACCGGTTTTAACGTAATACACACATTTGGGTCGCTGACCTTCAACGTACACTATTTGTTTTTTCGCGTAGTCATGCAACTCTCTTTCGTCTGAGGTAAGCTTTATGTTGCAGGTTTGTCGTGCATCATTTATAAACGTAGTAACATCATTGTTCTTTAAGGCGCTTTGTTTGATTGACTCCGTTTTTTTTAATCTTATTTCAATAGCGTTAAGCAATTCAATACTATCAAAAGGTTTAGTTATATAATCATCAGCGCCCATTTCCATACCCTTTCTTAAATCTGTTTTTTCAGATTTGGCTGTGAGGAAAATGAAAGGAATGCCATATGTATCTATGTGCTTATTTAAAAGATGCAGCACGCCATAGCCGTCAACCTCTGGCATCATAATATCGCATACAATAAGGTCGGGTATTTCCTGCAGTGCAAGTTCTACGCCTTTTTTTCCATTTTCTGCACTAATCACTTTATAGGCAGAGAGTTCAAGAATCTCAGTAATATTTTCTCTTACTTCGTTATTGTCTTCAATAACTAAAATTTTTTTCATCAAATATTATTTGAAGGAATATCAATTGTAAAAATCGAACCTTTGTCTAATACACTTCTGATCTCAATGCTCCATTCATCAGCTCAAGATATTTTAAAACAATATGCAAACCCAAACCAGTTGCCTGTATATTGAGCATTTTTCCTCTGATATGCCCATGCCCGTATCTTGTACAGATAAAGTAAAATTACTAACGTTAAAGATGCTTTTATTTATCAATATTTTCAGGTGGAAATTTTTTTGCGTTCGAAAAAAGAGTTATGCAGACGTTTCTTAAAATATGTTCAATAAGTATTGCATTATATTTCCATTCACCAAATTTATTCTTTTTGCATGTTCAGGTTTATCTGCATTTCTTTTATTATTGATTCCTTTTTTTACACATCCTTCGATGCTTATTGTTACAATGTTCACTTTTATTAATCCTTCTCAGCTTTTCCAAAGAAAATCGGTTACAAATATTTATTGGTTGTGGAGTTGTTGAATAAAGCCTTGAACTGTTTGCTAATCTTCACAGCAAAATTAAAATTTATTCGAATGTCTGTTGCCTCCCGGTCTTTACAAGATATGCAATTGTATAATTCTGATATAAATGAGCGCATGACTATAATCATGTTCCTTACCTTATGTCGTCATGTTTTCTTCTTTGATAAAACAAAAAATTTGACCAGTAATAATGTTTTATGGATTCTCATACGAGTTTTTATGTAATTGATGGATTACCTCGGCAGATAATTATTCAATTGATAAATTATTAATTATGAGGAAGCTCAGGCAAATAGGGTATTGGTCTTCTATGTTGTCATTAATTTTTGCAATAGCTTATTCTATACCACAATTATTAAGTGCGGCAAAACTCATTCCGCATCCGCAGGATCTATATTGGCTCTTTGTTCCATCGCTATTTTTAGCACCGTCTTTTTTGATTGCGATGATATGCCTGCATTACAAAGCCAACATCAATAAAAGGCTATTCACGGCGATCGGCGTTGCATTTGCCATTCTTTATTGCGCCAACGTATCACTGGTTTATTTTTCACAGCTTACAGTTGTGTTGCCTGCTCAATTAAAAAATGATGTTAGCGAAAAGCAGGTCCTGTTATTCGACCGAAGGACTTTTTTAATTGCCGTTGATTGTCTTGGATATTTTTTTATGAGCCTTTCTACTTTATTTGCATCATTTGCTTTTCAATCAGAAAGCAAGTGGCTCTATCGCGGCCTGCTGTATAATGGCTTGCTTTTGCCCGTATTGGTTCTTGCCTTTTTCTACCCTGTGTTTTACTATGTTGGCGCGTTGTGGATGATAACATTTCCAATGGCGATGGTTAATGCTATGGCGTTGTTCCATCAAAGATCGCATGTATTATCATCAAAATTAAAAATGATTTATGAGCATTAATAAAGAATGGCATTTGGCGCATCCAATGCCAAAGAACGCAAATATGGAACAAAGGATTAAGTGGCATCTTGATCATTTGAAACATTGCAATTGCAGGACCGAATTGCCTGGAAAGATCAAAGAAGAATTGAAAAAACGTCACATTAAAATTCAGTTAAGATGAAAGGCTTTGATAACTCCGCGTATCTTACTTTATACATCATCTGCAATGTAATAGCGTTGCTTATGCTGGTAGTTGCATGGAAAAGCCCGAAAATTGCAAGACTATTATTTTCTCTTTTGTTTACCTGGGCAGGCTATACAAACTGGTCTTATGTCCTTCGATCTCCCCAAGTATATCTTGAATACGCTGGTTTAACCTTCTTGGATTTTTATAAACAAATTATACTGGGCTGGTTTAGCAGACATATTACTGCTGTTGTTGGCTTTATTGCAACCTGCCAGTTTATGATTGCAACTTCCATGCTGCTTAAAGGATTGATATTTAAAATTGGTGCCATTGCTGCAATAGTATTTTTATTGGCGATTGCTCCATTTGGTGTTGGTTCTGGATTTCCATGTACACTTATCATGGCAACTAGCCTGTTTATTATTCTGAAAAAAAATTCCCATGACTTTATTTGGAAACGGAAAAGTGATTTAAATGTCTTCTTATATGAAAGTAAGAGCTTCAAAGATTAGCAAGGAAAATGCTTCTGAAATGGCTGAAGAATTTGCAGCAGCTATTGTACAGCGGTAGTCCGTGCGCGATGAGAAAATTGGAAAGTAATTTTCACCAGCATGGCTTCATAAAAAACAGGAAGAAAAAGTTTATCAAAAAAGATTTTACTTGAGCGGGCTTCGTAAACAGGTTTTCTATCTTTTATATTACATGTGCTTTCAGTGAGACACATTCAGACATACTAATCAGGACTTCGATTGCGGCTAATGACTGCTGGCAGTATAACCTATGATTTTAATCAGGCAGTTACCATAATTTTAAGTTCAATTTTATGGATGATGCAGCCAATACTTACAGGTTTATCTGATGATGAAGTAATTATTTCCCGCAAACAAAATGGTAACAATACTTTTCATCTTAAAGATGAGCATGCTTTTTTGCATATACTAAAGGAGGTTGCACTTGAACCTATGTTTATTCTACTGCTTGGTGCCTGTACAATTTATATTATTTTAAAGCACTATGAGGAAGGAATTATAATGCTGGTTTCCATTTTTATAGTAGCAGGCATATCCTTTTTCCAGGAATATCGTAGCCGCAATGCTGTGCAAGCCTTACGAAAACTAGCTTCACCTAAAGTAAAAGTGATACGCAATGGGGAAGAGATAAAAGTTGCAAGTGAGGAAATTGTTGTGAGTGACATTATGCGCCTGGAAGAAGGTGAAAATATTTCCTGCGACGGTGAGATCATTCTGGCCAACGATTTCTCAGTAAATGAATCTTTAATAACCGGTGAAAGCTTTGCCATATATAAAAGTGCTGATGAAGAGGTGTACAAAGGAACGCTTGTTACAAGTGGTTCTGCAACAGTTAGGGTTACAGCGGTTGGTAACAAAACCGTGTTTGGTAAAATTGGATTATCCCTGCAGGAAATTGAAGTTGTAAAAACACCACTGCAATTGCAAATACAAACCTTTGTGCGTAGAATGGTCTGGTTTGGCGCTGTTGCATTTGTACTTGTATTTGCTTTCAACTACTATCATTCAAAAAGTTTTTTATATGGGCTCTTGCAGGGACTTACTTTAGCAATGTCTGTTTTGCCCGAAGAAATACCTGTCGCCTTCAGCGCCTTCCAGGCGTTGGGTGCATTTCGTTTACTAAAGAACAACATCATTGTAAAGCACCCGCAGTTTGTTGAAACGCTTGGTTCTGCCACTGTAATTTGTATTGACAAAACAGGAACCATCACGCAGAATCTTATGCATATTGAATTTGTATATGATGAAGCCTCAAGGCAATCCATTGAAAATAAGGCATCGAATAGATTACCTGAAAATTTGATTGAGTATGCAATGTGGTCGAGTGAAACAGAACCTTTTGACCCGATGGAAAAAGCAATCCATGATTTGTATAATAAAACTGCCGCCATTGATAAGCGAACTCAATTTAAACAAGTATATGAATATCCCATTAGCGGCAGACCGCCGATGATGACGCATCTTTTTAAAAACGAAAATGGCGAAACAATCATCGCAGCCAAAGGGGCACCCGAAGCTATTTTAAGCAACACGAATTTATCTGTACCCGAGATCAGGCACATCGAAGAACAATCATTGCAATATGCAACACAAGGCTATCGTGTTTTAGGTGTTGGTAAAGGCTTATGGAATGGCAAAGAATATCCTTTGTCGCAGGCAGAATTCAGGTTTGAATTTTTAGGGTTAATAGCATTTAACGACCCGCCAAAACCAAACATAGCTGAAACCATTTCAGCATTTCATGAAGCAGGAATTCAAATAAAAATTATTACAGGCGATTATGCAGAAACGGCTGTTGCCATTGCAAAGCAAATCAGGCTAAACAGCGCGTATGATTTTTTAACCGGTAAAGAAGTATTGCAGCTTTCATTCGAAGAACTAAGGCAAAAAGTAAAAAGCGTAAATATTTATGCGCGTATGTTTCCTGAAGCAAAATTAAAAGTAATAAATGCTTTAAAAGGAAATGGTGAAGTTGTTGCTATGACCGGCGACGGCGTGAATGATACGCCCGCATTAAAAGCCGCCCATATTGGTATTGCGATGGGAGAACGTGGAAGCGAAGCTGCAAAATCTATTGCTTCAATAGTAATTACTGATGATGACCTTGGCCACATGACAGATGCTGTTGTGCTCGGAAGAAAAATTTACGACAATCTCAAAAAGGCCATTCAATACATTGTATCTATTCATATTCCCATCATTTTAATTGTAACACTGCCATTATTATTTACGTGGAAGTTTGTCAATTTCTTTTCACCGGTGCATGTCATTTTTCTCGAATTGATTATGGGACCAACCTGTTCAATCATTTATGAAAACGAACCAATAGAACCCGGAACAATGCAGCGTCCGCCGAGGCGTCTTATCGCAACTTTTTTATCGGGAAAACAATTGCAAACGAGTATCGTACAGGGCTTAATCATAACGGCAGGTTGTTTAGGAATTGGATACTATTTTATTCAGCGCAACTATGATGAAGCAACTGTTCGCACAGTAATTTTTATTACATTATTATTCAGCAATGTTTTTTTAACGCTTGTTAACCGCTCTTTTAGTTATAGTGTTCTTACAACACTGAAGTATAAAAACAAGCTTATCATTTTGATACTCTTTATTACTCTGGTGTTTGTTTTTTGCTCGTTGTACATGCCTTATGTGCGCAATTTGTTTTTATTGGAAGCAATTCAACTTAAGTATGTCGCAAACTGTTTGGCAGTAGCGTTTGGATGTACTTTTTGGGTTGAATTTTTTAAGCAAAAATCATAAGGAATGTTCAGATAAATATGAACTGACTACAATCATCCCTGCTCCTGACCACCATCATCATTAAAATTTTCCAAGCAAAATATTTTTATTCTTTCAAATTTTTTTTATGAAAACAATAATTGCCCCCACGGATTTTTCAGCAGTAGCTGAGAATGCATGCTTATATGCAGCAAAGCTGGCTGCAGATATAAAAGCTGAACTTATGTTGTTGCACACAATGGAATTGCCGCTTGCCGTTGCAGAGTATCCTGTTACAGATAATCTATTTGATGAAGCTGAAATAGAAAAAGAACTAGAAAGTTTAAAGAGCAAATTATCCTGCGAAACCAACGATAAGGTGAACATCAGAACAAAAAACATTTTGGGAACACCTGACCATGAGATAAAAGAGTTATGCACAGAAATTAAGCCTTTTGCTGTTGTAATGGGCACACATACAACTACTTTGCTCGACCGTTTCTTTCTTGGAAGCACTACCGCTTACAGTGCAAGACATTTGCGCTATCCGGTAATTATTGTGCCGCATAACGTTCAATATACATCCATCAAAAAAATTGCCCTCGCTTCAGATTTGCAAGACATTTATGAAGTACCTGCCCGGGAAATAGAAATTATTGCGAAATTATTTAATGCAGACTTTGAAGTTTTCTATGCTGCAAAAAATGAAAAGGATATAGGGCGTAACTCGGTGGGCAGCTTATTACTCGACCATCGGTTACTTAACTTAAAGCCGCAGTTTCATTTTGTTCAAAATGAAGACATATTGATGGGTGTAATGGCGCTTGCAAAACAACATAATACAGACCTGCTGATGATTATTCCAAAGAAACACGGTCCTTTCCATAAATCGCAGGCAAAAGATTTTGTTTTTTATTCTGACATTCCTGTGATGGCGTTGCATGAGAATGACTTTGCAGAAAATTCATAAAGCGATCAACCACATTATATGCGAAAGATATTACTGGCAACAAACGCACACGACATAAAAATATCTGCTGTTGATTTTGGCTCTTATATTGCTAACCTCACACGTTCTCCCCTTACAGGCATTTTTCTTGAACACAACAATAAAAAACAGTTAAGGGAAACATTGGTGGCAGCCGGCGATAAAAAATTTGAGACTCCACTTTCTGTAAACATTGCAACCGGTCTGAATATTTTTTGTGACCGCTGTTTGCATAATGATGCAAGGCATGCTGTCCATCATGCACAGGGAAATCCTTTGCATGAAATAGTTAAAGAAAGTTTGTACGCTGATGTAATAGTAGCCGATGGCAATACATCCTTTGATGAACATGACGGCTGGCCATCGGCATTTGTAGGGCAGTTGCTGGAATATTCAAAATGTCCGGTTATAATTACACCTTTTGAGTTTGAGGGTATTGATGAAGTGGTATTTGCTTACGATGGCTCTGATTCATCCATTTTTGCAATGAAACAATTCATTTATCTTTTTCCCGAATTAAGTGATGTCCGAATTACTTTGTTGCAGGTATTGAAAGATGAGGAGAATGATATAACGCAAAAAGAAAAGTTGAAGCAATTATTAATGATATATTTCAGTTCCGTGCATTATGATACGTTGCATGGCGAGGCAGACATGGAATTATTCAAAAAATTTCTTGCACAGAAGAATAAGATGCTGGTAATGGGTGCTTATGGCAGAAAAAAGTTTTTTACCCGCAGCACTGCTGATATACTTTTAAAAACGTTAGACATCCCAATTTTTATTACGCATTATTGATCTATTCAACATTTTTTCAAATTCACATGTTTTGGAATCTTTTTGGACGCATGATTTATCGGATTTATACCAACAACTGGAAAGTTCTGAAAAAGGCTTAACTACTGTTATAGTTCGTAATAAACAACAACAGCACCCCGATAAAGTCAAGTTTCAAAAATATTGGATACATAATTTATTATTACTCTTATCACAGTATAAGAACCCATTAATATTATTACTTGTTTTTGCTGTTATTCTATCAACTGTTTTAAGAGAATATTCGGAAAGTATCATCATACTTATTGTTTTATTACTTACAGGCATTTTGGGGTTTTTCCAGGAACGAAACGCTGGGCGTGCTGTTGACAAGCTTCGTCAGTTAGTGCATAATAAAGCGTCTGTAAAAAGGGATGGCGTTGAGCACGAAATTCCTGTAAATGAAGTTGTGCCCGGCGATATTATTCTATTAAATGCCGGTGATATTATTCCCGCTGATTGCCGCATTCTCGAATCAAATGATTTGCATGTAAACGAATCCACACTTACCGGTGAATCATTTCCCGCGGAGAAATTTTCAGGTGATTGTACAGTTACGGCACCCTTATCAAAAGTTACCAATGCCGTATTTAAAGGCACGAGTGTTATTAATGGAACGGCAATCGTTCTGGCAGTAAACACGGACGAAAACACAATTCTTGGTAAGATTGGGTATTCGCTTCAAAAAGAAGAAACGCCCACAGCATTTGAAAAAGGCATTACCAGGTTTGGTTATTTACTCATGTATTTAACGATAATTATTTCAATCGCTATTCTTATAATAAACCTTTCACTACACAAGCCTTTATTTGATTCTATTCTGTTTGCGTTGGCATTAGCCGTTGGTTTAGCACCTGAATTATTACCGGCTATTATAACAATTACATTATCTGCAGGAGCAAAGCGAATGGCAGATAAAAAAGTGATTGTAAAAAAATTAAGTGCTATACAAAACCTTGGTGAAATAGATATTCTGTGCAGTGATAAAACAGGGACCATAACAGAAGGGATTGTAAAACTTAATGCAGCCATTGATTTTAATGGAAAACAAAATGATAAAGTTTTATTGTATGCATTAGTTAATGCAAGTTTTCAAACAGGATTTTTTAACCCAATTGATGAAGCGATAAAAAACGCTTCGGGCATCGATGTAAATGCTTATAAAAAAATTGACGAAGTTCCATATGATTTCCATCGTAAGCGATTAAGTATTGTTGTTACAGAAAATGATAAGCACATCATGATCACAAAAGGGGCAGTGAATAATATATTATTTGTTTGTACATATACAGAAAGCACTTCTGGTGAATTGATAGTAATGAATAATAAGCTAAAAAAGACAATCCTAACACAATATGAAAAATTGGGCGCTGAAGGTTACAGAACAATTGCAGTTTGCTATAAAGATGTGAGCAATGATCCTATAATTAATAAAGACGACGAAGCAGGAATGACATTTCTTGGCCTTATTGTTTTATCTGATTTGCCAAAAAAAGGGATTATTGAGTCAATTAATCGTTTAAAACAAACAGGCATTGCTTTAAAAATTATTACCGGGGACAATTATCTCGTAGCAAAACATCTTGCCACACAAATTGAATTAAGTGCAAAAGAAGTAATTACAGGAAGTGATTTGGAGAAAATGAGCGATGATGTGTTACGCATGAGCGTGCTGCGGTCAGATGTATTTGCCGAAGTGGTGCCCGAGCAAAAAGAAAGAATTGTAAGGGCGTTACGGGAAACTGGTCACGCGATTGGATATTTGGGCGATGGAATCAATGATGCCAATGCATTAAAAGCTGCTGACGTTGGCATTTCAACTAACAATGCAGTTGATGTTGCGAAAGAAGCTGCAGACTTAGTGTTGCTTGACCAAAATATTGATGCAATTCGCGAAGGTGTTGAAGAAGGCAGAAAAACCTTTATGAATACCATGAAGTATATCTATGTTACTACAAGTGCAAACTTCGGAAATATGACAAGCATGGCAGTAGCCTCGCTGATGTTACCTTTTTTACCCCTGCTGCCTGCACAGATATTATTGAATAATTTTTTAAGTGATTTGCCAGCCATATCTATTGCATCAGACAATGTGGATGCAGATCTGGTAAGAGACCCTCGCCGATGGGATATAAAACATATCAGGAAATTTATGATTGCATTTGGGTTGCAGAGTTCTCTTTTTGATTTTATAACCTTCGGTGTTTTGTATAGCTATTTTCATGCAAAGCCGGAAACGTTTAGAACGGGATGGTTTATGGAAAGCCTGCTATCTGAAATCTTAATACTGCTTGTTTTAAGAACAAGATACCTGTTTTTTAAAAGTAAGCCTTCAAAGTTTTTGCTGCTGTCAAGCATTTTTACCTTATTCATTTGTTTGGTTATTCCTTACCTGCCGTTTGCAAATGATTTTGGATTGTACCCATTACCGGCAAATATATTTTTAAGCATGCTACTAATAATAGCAGCTTACATTGTTTTTGCGGAAATCACAAAACGTTTTGTGATGAAATGGTAGTTAATTAATAAATCCATATTTCTTATTACTCTTTTCACACTTAAAAATTTGAACTTCCATTTCTGTGTTTCTTAGATTGGCCAACACTTCAAGCAAATAATTAGTACCGGTATTTTTTACATTAGCATCAACGTACTGAACTAATGGTTTTTGTCTTGTCGATGCCTGGCTTAATATTAAAAGTGTTTCAAAAATTACAGGTCAAAATATCTTGTGCATTTAAAGCAAAAATGCTTGCACTGAAAACGAAAATAAAATTATGCAACGCCTACAAATAGATTTATTTGCCTGGAAATATTTGTGTAACTGACTAGAACATTAATCAGTTAATGCTTCATCATCATTGCAGAAATCTTACAACTACAGTTTCTATTAAAATTATAACGGCAATGCGACTATACTTTATTGTTGCTTATCCTGAGATGTTTCAGTTTTTATTTCAGCATCAAACGCAGCGCTTGCAGTAGCAATATATTTTTTGTATCCTTTAGGATCGACGAACGGATTTTTGCCATTCGGCGTTACACGTTTGCTTTTATTATCAAAATCAAAAAAATCAGTGTGTGACGGTAACCAGATATCAGGCTGCAGCGATGAAAGAATTTCTATAGTTCGTTCATAATTTTCTTTTATACCTGGATAAGAAGGATTCACTGCAACACGATAGCCCGGGTTAATACTCATCCCGTCAGGAAACACTACCGTGTAAGGTTTGCCGCTGTCAATAATATCCATCACCCAGGTTGTACCACCTTGCGTATGACCCGGAGTTAAAAGCGCAGTTAAACTTACATCTCCCAATGTTACGGTATCATGATCATGCAAAATTCTGTCAACCTGTACAGGTTCAAACTGAAACTGTGGGTATTGCCCATAATGAAAATCGGTTTTACCACCGCTCTCAATCAGCTCTTTTTCATCATTCATTATTAAAACCTGTGCGCCGAATAATTTTTTAAAGTATGCAAATGCACCAACATGATCAATATGTGCGTGACCTGTAAGAAGAATTTTTATATCCTCTGGTTTAAAGCCAAGTGCTCTTATTGATTTTTCTATCATAGGACCCGAGGAAGGCATTCCCGTGTACAAAAGAATATTGCCCTGACTGGTCAGTATTAAATAGGAGGCTAAACCCATTGTTCCCACAAAATATATGGGACCGGCAACGTGCCCTGGCGTTGCGGGCTCTTCCCACTTCATTTGCTGTGATGCCACTTTTAAAAACAGAACAGGATCTTTCGCTAAAGTGTCCCGCATAGATGCTTTTAACGCAGAATCAATGGTTGCTTGTGTAAATGCATTAACACTTATCACTAACATGAAAATGAAAGCTGCAGGTGATTTCATATATGTTGTTTGTAGCCCACAATATCAATCTTCAACCATTTTATTTTTCAGGAACGCAGAGCTTTTTTAAATTATTCTCATCTAAAGAATAAAATACGTTAACTGTTTTAAAGGTATAAATTATTTTAGGTTTAAACACCTGTCATTCAACTTATAATTTTAATGCTGTTTTAACTACATGATCAACACAGCTGCGCCGGTAAATTTTCCTTCGCGTAATTGCCGTAATGCTTCGTTCGCTTCATGTAGTTGGAACAATTTGGTTTCTGTTTTGATGCTTGCCGCTGCAGCAAGTTTTAAAAATTCTTCGCCATCTTTTCTTGTAAGATTAGCAACAGACTGAATACTTCTTTCTTCCCATAAAATATCGTAAGAAAACGACGGAATATCGCTCATGTGAATACCCCCGCATATAACTTTTCCACCTTTATCAATGTCCTGTAATGCTTTGGGAATGAGGTTTCCAGCCGGCGCGAAAATGATTGCTGCATCTAACTTTACGGGGGAAGGTTGAGATGAATTACCAGCCCATGTGGCACCAAGATTTAAAGCAAACTGTTGTGCTGGCACATCACCATCTCTTGTGAATGCGTAAATTTTTTTATGATGAAAGACAGCTGCCTGCGTTATTAAATGTGCTGCCGCACCAAAACCATAAATACCTATATTCTCAGCATTTTTGTCAATCATGCTGTATGACCTGTAGCCAATTAACCCTGCGCAAAGCAATGGTGCGCCTGAAGCATTTGCATATTTTTTGTCTAAATGGAAACAATATTTTTCAAAAGCAATAGTGTATTCGGCATAACCGCCATTCATTGTATAACCGGTAAACAATGCATTCTCGCATAAGTTTTCCTTGCCCCGTAAACAATATTTGCATTTACCACAAGTAAAGCCAAGCCAGGGAATGCCAATAACATCACCTTCCTTTAATGTGCTAACAGCATTTCCTTTTTGTGCAACAACACCCACAATTTCATGACCAATGATAAGCGGAAGTTTAGGATTTGAGAGTTCACCATCTGCAATATGCAAATCAGTTCTGCAAACACCGCATGCAATTATTTTTACAAGGACCTGCTCTGCTGATGGCGATGGAATATTAATCGTTTTTAAAACCAACGGTTGCTTTTGTTTTTCAAGCACCATGGCCTGCATGCTATTTGGTATTTTCATTGGCAAAATGAATTATATTAATGAGGTGCAGAAACATTTTTATTTTCCTTTTTAAAATACCTTTTTAATAAAAGATTATGCTGCATTGCTTATGATCTTTATCTAATTTTTTGGTTTGGATGTAAAATTTATTTTCTGTTTACAACGTAAGATTTCAATGATCACCTGCGAATTTCCGGCTGTTCGCATATCATCTAACAATGTACCGGCAGCATTGTAGTATACTGACTATTTATATCCTATGCTATAATATTTGCCACAATTTTTTTTCAAATCATAAGGCGAAAACATACTCCTTAAAAAAGCGCATAAGCTTCATATATATATGACAATATAACATAAAAAACTTTTTTGTGTATTTAAATAACGTTCAGGCTTTATGATGCTTTAGTAAAATTGTTCTCGATAGTAGCCACTTAATCATAATTAAAAAAGCGATTGCAATGATATAAACAACAACTCCTGCAGTATATATTTTAACCAGGCTGATAATATAATCGTGATCTACGATCTTATGCTTGTATCTTTTAATAAGCATGTTGAAAAAGGGAAGCAGAAAAAGCGGTAAGCTGTGCAAAAAACTCAGGGAGCTGTTTTTTCTGAACACAGGCAGCCAAAACAATAAAGCGGCCAGGCTGTATATTATTACTAAAGCAGAAGGCCATGCAGAAATTATTCTATCGAGCACAAAATTCATTCTGCCTGCATAAAACATTAACAGCCAAAAAGAAGTTGCAACAAATGCATACGATAATGGCAACAGCGGGTATACTTTTTTAGTTATTAAAAGATGCGTCTTTTTATTTGTAAAATAAAAGAAGGTATAAATCAAAGGGTATCCTGAAAAAAAGATACAAAAATATATCCACCAAAAAATTGAAAAAAAGATTTGCATACGCTGTTTTTATCACAATAATATCTTTTCTTATTGCCAAAACATGTGATTAAGGACATCAAATTTTATGATAAAAAGCATATTGCTTGTTGCAAGCTAATTCGATGCTTTTGAGCCGAATCTATTCCACGTTTGATCAGTTTTTAACTTTAAATTTTATTCTGCCGCGATGCTAGAAAGGCATTGCAGCAACAACGCTGTTTTCTGTGGTAAATAAGTGCATAGGTAATTCATCGCTGGTGTTGCCTTTCTTGACCTTTATTTCAATGGAATTGTAAAGATTATGCAGTCATTCTTTTATTTTATGCTTGTATTTTAGAAACATCTCAAGCTTGTTCACTTCAAACAGTTGTAATTTTTTTCCTTTTAAAGCAGGGAAAAGACAACCCATCATCCGCCACATTAACAATTTAATTTTTTTTATGTCAACCAGTTCTTTGAATTCAAAAGCTAAACTGTGATCATCATCACGCATTATGATGACATTGCTCAGGCTTTACATCTTTATAAAAATCGACTTTTAAAAAAATTTTTATGCAGATATCTTTTATGAAAAGCGTACGGCAATTATGTGCCAAGCGTATTTCCCTTAGGTTACGATGCGTTCGTCTATATCAATCATACCAAAGCTTTATATCCATTGCGTATACAGCCTGATGGTCATCTAATACCTGAAACTTATCCATTTGGTGTTAAACACAACTTAATTTATTTATGCCATGCTGGAAAATGAAATATACGAGTGGCTGGAGTCTTATAATATCAACACGCCGCAATACAAGGTTTTTGGATTGAATGAGGATTTAAATGTTGAATTTTATCCTGTTGCTTTAAAATTACTCTCGCATAAGGTCGTTCATAAAACAGATGTTGGTGCTGTTGTTATAAACATTCATGATGAAGTTGCATTAAAAAAAGCAAAGCGTGAAATGCTGTGTAATTTATGTAAACAACATATTCATGTTGATGAGCAGGATAAATTTATTGTAACAAAAATGTATGCAGGCGTTGAAGTGTTTTTTGGAATTGTAAATGATGCTTGTTTCGGAAAAGTAATTGTATTTGGCGCTGGCGGAATTTTTATGGAACTTTTCAAAGACGTTTGTTTTATTGACAGCGAAGCCGGCGATGCTGAGATAAAAAATGCAATTGCTCAAACAAAAATTTCAGCACTCTTTACCAGGGGTTTCCGCAATAAGAAATACAATATTGAGTTGGTGGTTAGTATGATAAAAAAAATGCAACAGCTTGATGTTGAAGAATTGGATTTAAACCCTGTTATACTTTCTGAAGATTCTTTAACTGTTGTCGACGCAAGAGTAAAACAACTCAAATCAAACATCGCTTCAAAGCAAATCAAATACATTCCTGAATTTTTTAAGGCTCAAAAAATTGCGATTATCGGAGTTAGCGAGCACGAAGAAAAAATTGGTTATGCCTTAGCAAAAAATGCATCTATACACAATGAAGTATATTTTGTAAATCCGCATTTGCAAAACCTTTTTGATAAAAAAGTTTACAGTAATATCAATGAACTACCTGATATTGATACAGCTGTACTTGCAATTCCTGTTAATAATATAACAGAGGTTATTCAGCAACTTGCGACCAAAAAAGTTAAGCATGTAATCATCATTACCGCGGGCTTCAAAGAAGCCGGCCGGGATGAAAGCTTTCTGAAAGATCTGTCTGAAAAATACCATATCAACATCGTCGGCCCAAACTGCATTGGCGTTTATACAAACGGGATCAATCTCACATTTGGCACCGATGATGTTCAACCAGGCAAAATAAATTTGTTTTCACAGTCAGGCGCTATAGTCGCAGAGTTGATGGATAAGGCCGCTTTACAAAGTATTGGTTTTGAAAACATCATTTCAGTTGGCAATATGGTTGATGTAGATTTTGCTGACCTGATAAATTCTTATCCAAACACTAATCCAATCAATTTATATATTGAAGGAATTTCGAACGGAAAAAATCTTTTGAGGGCAATCCGGAAAAGTAAATCGCATATAAGAGTTTTTAAGGCCGGAAAAACTGAAATAGCAAGAAAGGCTGCGTTTTCGCATACGGGAAATATGGCAGGTAATTATGAAATGTTTGTCGGTTTGCTTAAAGGTGCAGGCGCTGAAATAGTGAATGATGTAAATGGTCTTTTGTATCCATATACTTTTAAAAAAGTATTGATAATCACTAATGCAGGTGGCGCAGGAACTATTATGAGTGATTTAATTAGTGATAAATTATACAAATTGAGCGCAGATGAAATTGCAAAGCTAAGTGAAGTGTTGCCTTCGCACTGGTCAAAAAATAATCCGGTTGATATTATTGGTGATGCATCCTATGATAGGTATTGTAAAGTTTTGCAAGTGGCGGATAATTTTAATGCAGATGTTATTTATGTTCTCATCACGCCACAATTCATGACAAATCCTAAAGCTGTATGCAAATTGTTTATTGAAAACGGTTTCAAAACAAAAATCTTCCCCGTATTGATCGGCGGAGAAATGATGCAAGCTGCCAAAAGCATCCTTGAAGAATATAGGATAAATTATTTTGAAGAACTGACTACGGCTGTATCATTTTTATAATTTCATCTCAAGCTTATGATGTTATTCATACCTTTCAATGAGCAACATCATCTTTTCCAGTTTTTCCTCACTCTACTTTTATTCTGATAAAACTATTTTATGAAAAAGATATTATTGGCAGTTGCGGAGAATAGGTTACCCGAAGCTGCATTTGAATTTATACGCCAGCTAAACGAAATAAATCCCGTACAGGTAACGGGAATTTTTTTAAGAGAAATTTTTTATACACCCGATCCCGCGGCTAGCTATTACGGAATGGTGGGTATGCCAGAAAACAGCCCGGGAACTGAAGTTATTGTGCAACAAAAATTTGAGAAGCGTTTTAATTGGTTTGAGAAGGCATGTCAAAAAAACAATATTGAATACCGTATTCATGATGATACGGATAAGTTAGTTGTGCCTGAACTGGTTAAAGAAACGCGATTTGCAGACCTGCTGGTAGTGAGTGCTGAGACATTCTACAAGTTATCTGAAACAACAGAGCCGGAAGGATACTTAAAGTCAATATTGCATCTTGCTGAGTGTCCTGTTTTGATCGTTCCCAGCAAATTCAGCTTTCCCGAAAAAATAGTGCTTACATACGATGCTAGTGAAGGTTCGGTATATGCCATAAAGCAATTTTCCTATGTATTGAATGAGCTTTGCGACAAAGAAACTATTGTAGTATTTGAAGCTTCTAAAGAAGAGGAAATGCCGGACGCAGTGTTGATTCACGAGCTGGCTGCAAGACATTTCAATGCACCTACGTTTTTAATGTTGCATAAGGATATGCTCAGGGTGCCTGCATGGCTAAAAGGGCTGCAATCACCTATTTTAGTAGCCGGCAGTTACAGCCGTTCGGACTTTTCCGAAATATTTAAGAGCAGCTTTGTTTCAAAAATTATTCGTGACCATAAAATGCCTGTATTTATTGCACATAAATAATCATCAAAAGTTTCATTTGTATGAAGTCAAATAGTTAATGTGCCCGGCTGATAAGGACATTTATCGGTTTCCATTCTTCAATATAATCACTTGTGATTTTTAATATCGCTACTAAAGGCATAAACAATATCATGCCCGAAACTCCCCATATTATGCCGCCGGCAATTATTGCTACTAATGTAGCCCATGCATTTACATTTAACTCGGCACCCGCTATAAAGGGAAAAATAACGTTGGCCTCTAAATATTGAACTATACTGAAAACTGCAATTACACCCAAAGGTAGCCATACACTTCCCGTGGTGATCCACGCTACAGAAATGGGCAAGAGTGCACTTATAATAATGCCTATATAAGGAATTATAGTCATTATGGCTGTGAGCATTCCAAACATCAATGCAGGTCTAACACCCAATATTAAGAGGCCGGCAGTGTTTAGAATTCCAACAATAAAATATATAAGTATCATTCCCCTGATGTACCTGTGATAAGTATGAAGCGTTATCTTAAGTATCCTGTTGAGTTGAGGCTTGAGTTCTTTTCCAACCATCAATTGAATAAACTGAATAAAATTACTACGGGCATATAAAAAAAGAGCTGTAAATACGGGAACCAGCACTGCATAATAAACTGTGTTCACTGTGGTATTTAATGTGGCTTTTAAAAAAAGGGCTATATCCTGTAAAAAACGTTCACTTAAATTTTTTATCCAACCTGCCTGTTGTGAAACAGAAACATTAAATTGTCGCAAAACCCATTGTTGCAGCTGCCCGGCTGAAGCAACCATTTTGGTTTGCAGTTGCGGTAGAGTTTCTGTAAATGATCTTACCTCAAAAACCAGTAATAACAATAAAGCTGCTATGATGATTGTGACAATAAGCAGGCAAATGAATATGGCAATGGCTTTTGGAATCTTTTTTAATTCAAGCATTTTACAAAAAGGATACAATATAATAGCTACAAATAACCCGTAAAAAAGCGGAATGAATAATCCTCTTCCAAAATAAAGTATGAGAATGATAAGTATAAGTATCTGCAGGTAACGCAGGAGAGGCGATTTTTCTTGCTCGCCCGAACTAACAGGATTTTGCATTTTTAAAGCTAAAAAAAAGGGAATGTTCAGAAAAAGAACAATAGTCATACTAATAACTGATTTTAATCACGAAAATTATCTGTGTTGTATATTTTGGTTGTAGTAAAATTGTGTCAGGGATTGAATCAAAAGTTTACACAGCTATGATTTTAGCAAGAAATAACAAAAAGTCTTCCATATATTCAATTCATAATAAAGTGCAACTTATACGCGGCGGAAAGAGATATTTTGAGCTGTTCGAACAAATTATCGGCAAGGCAAAGCACACCCTACATCTCCAGGTATATATTTTTAATGAGGATGAAACTGGAAACAGAATTTCTGAATCTTTGATAGCTGCAGCAAAAAAAGGTGTAAAAATATATATAGTTGCAGATGGGTATGCGTCAAAAAAAATTTCTGTATCCTTTATTAACAACTTAAAAGCAGCAGGTGTTAATTTTCGCTGGTTTAATCCCATCTTTAAAAGCCGTTATTTATATTTTGGAAGGAGATTGCATCATAAGGTTGTTGTAGCAGATGCGTTCGAAAGCCTCGTGGGTGGCATAAACATTACAGACAGGTATAACGATTTGGAGAAGCCAGCCTGGCTGGACTGGGCTGTGTATGTTCAAGGTGAAATCTCACAACAGTTGAACAACATTTGCGCTGACATTTGGAACAAGTCACATTGGGGCCGACGTACAAAAACTAAATTTCAGCTTCCGGTAATTAGCAAACCTCCATTCGAAAATTGTTTTGTAAGAGCAAGAGTGAATGATTGGGTACGCAACAAAAATCAAATATCAAGAAGTTATATTGAAATGCTGACAAAATCGGAGCATTCAATCACTATTATGTCAAGCTATTTTTTGCCTGGTGTACAGATAAAGAAAAATATAATTGCTGCGGTTAAGCGGGGTGTAAAAATAAAATTAATCGTAGCTGGCGTTTCAGATGTACCACTTGCAAAAAATGCCGAACGCTACATGTATCGCTGGGTATTAAAGAATAATATTGAATTGCATGAATACGCTAAAACTGTATTACATGGAAAGCTTAGTGTGTGTGATAATAAGTGGGCAACGATTGGCTCATACAATATTAATAACATCAGCGCTTATGCAAGTATTGAACTGAATCTAGATATATTGAATGCAAAATTTGCAAGGAAAACCGAAGCTGTTTTACAACGAATAATAGATGAAGATTGTGTACAGGTTACTGAAGCAACTTTTAATTCACGCAGTAGCTTTTTGCAGCGTATGTGGGAAAGGACATGTTATTATATATACAGGCTGACGGTTTATCTGTTTACATTTTATTTCAAAAAGCGCCATGGCTGATCACGTTGGACCGCTTGGCGTTGTGGTGGTATTCTGTGTTCCGTCTGCCTACAACTGAAGCCGAATGATGAACTAATGTACAAGTTTATTTTTACTGCTCAATAGCGTTTCGTCAAGCTGGATATGCAGCACAAACAGTGAACAACAGCCGAAGACTATTTCTTCAATCCGCCATAACCGCATGTTATGCACAGTGCCGCGCTTACACTACACTTAACCACACGGATGCCAGAACTTTGGTTGTGTGTTGGCAAGTGCGGCTCTGGCATTGGGGTGGTTTTTCGAAGCCGTCATTCATTGACTCCAATTAATTCTCATTTTCAAGTTCTAGTCGGTGATAATCAAATACGATATAAACCGTCAATTTGCTTTTTGTCCCTGATTTGGAGCCGGTATGTTTAAAACAAAACGGTCACCCCATTGGATGACCGTTTTGTCCTAAGTTTTTTATAAAACCTTCTAATCTCTCAACTTTCTTGCGGCTTCTTTTTCAAGGTCTATATACTGCTCTTTACCGGTACTTACTGTAACAAATGATATTAAGCCTCTAAATTCTCCAGGCGCCTTATATAGTTGACTTACATTATCGCCACCGTCAAAACCAACGCAGAGGCCATCACCCGAAAGCGTGAATTTACCTATCTGTGTTCGTATCGGAGCCTGAGCAACTTCTTTATCGTTCACATACAACTTTGCAGTTCCGATTGACTCATTATGCTCACCTGCTTTTTCCCTGGTGAATTCCATGCCCACAACGTATTTACCGGGCTTAAGTAAACCGGATACCAATACTTGTTCAGGTTTGATGCCCAGGAAATTATAGACATAATACAATTTCTTGTCCTTGATAAACAAAGAGTGTCCACCAAATCGTGAACCATGCGCGAAGATTACACCTGAGCTATTTGCTGTAAGTTCAACATTTGCCATTATTTTGTAAGACTTACCTCTTACGTTAACGGCAACTGCTTCTGGAATTGCACTTGCGTGTGGATAATAAGTATAGCTTTCTCTTGGAGGCTCTTCAGTCGGCCGCTCAACGGTTAGTAGTTGGGTAGCAGTACGGTCATCCTGAGGTAAAGCAAAATTCTTTTGGGCTTCCTCCATCCAGAGTTTTTTCAACGCTTCCAGTTTTTCAGGATTTTCTTTAGCCAGATTATGTGACTCTGAACGATCCATATCTACATGGTAAAGCTCCCAAACGTCCTTATCAAAATTGCCCTTATTAGTAAACGGTGCATGCACCGCAACTGCTTTCCATCCATCCTGCCAGATAGCGCGTGTACCTAACATGCTGAAATACTGGACGTGTTTTTGAGTCGCATCATCCGGTTTAGCATCAAAGCTGTATTTCATTGACACGCCTGACAACGGATATTGCTCAACACCTCTATAGACCTTTGGCATTTCAAGTCCACATATTTCAAGAATGGTTGGAACGATATCTACTGCATGGTGATACTGGTTACGAATTTCACCCCGAGCCTTGATGCCTTTGGGCCAAGTGATTGTGAGTGGGTCTGCGGTCCCTCCTGAGTAATTTGCATAACGCTTGAACATTTTAAACGGAGTTGAAAAAGCGGCTGCCCATCCAGTTGGATAATGCTCATATGTATTCGGTCCGCCTAACTCATTAATTAATTTCATATTCTCTGTTAAATCATCAGGATACTTTCCAGCACAGTGGGATCCGAAGCTTGGAATTCACGTGACTTGAAGTCGCGGCCGCACTGACCCTATAGTGAGTCGTATTAATTTAAATCATACCAACATGGTCAAATAAAACGAAAGGCTCAGTCGAAAGACTGGGCCTTTCGTTTTAATCTGATCGGCACGTAAGAGGTTCCAACTTTCACCATA
>JADMIO012832799.1_pt1 | contig 118628 bp, 90 predicted proteins | sample 8958161 | NCBI WGS metagenome assembly JADMIO01 (sample SAMN16585339, study PRJNA669376) | soil metagenome | isolation source: Crop rotation soil | place: USA: Cullars Rotation, Alabama | collected 2011
ATCAGACCGACGATACGAGTGGGACCGTGGTCCCAGACTAATAATCAGACCGACGATACGAGTGGGACCGTGGTCCCAGTCTGATTATCAGACCGACGATACAAGTGGAACAGTTATGCCCGGGAATTCCTGCAGGATCGATCCGCTCGAGAAGCTTTCTAGTGGTACCAACCCAGGCAGGTAGCACAGTGCGCGCCCACTGCCTTACGGATAGCACGACGCATCTTCGCCGCAGCGTTGTTCCCACGGGCGATAGCAGCACGCCGCTTCGCATGGCTCTTCACACTGCGCTGTGCCTGATAGGTGGCGTGGTGCTGAGCACAGCGCCCACCATGAGTAGCCCAGTCCCTACAGTCGAGACACCGGGTACGCATAGGGCACCCCCCCCCCCCTTCCGGGGACACCCCCCTATCCGTCGACACCCCCCTACCTACTCACGTGAGTAGGCTGGGCGCGGCAGCGCTAGAAGCGACCGCCCGTCATGAAGTGGGCAGTGAGCCAACCCATGAAGGCCAGTAGCGCAAAGCGTCGAGCACGCACCCAACCCGAAGGCTTGCCTGTACTGCCGCTTTGCGTGGCGAACCATGACCAGACGTGTTCGCTCAGCGTGTCGCCCGGCTTCTTATTGAAGAGCGCTCGACCCTCAATGACGCCGAACGCGGCAAGCCATGCGAGCCAAGCGATTGTGTATCCGCTCATTGAGCCCCCCGACGGATTCGAACCGCCGACCCCCTGATTACGAAACAGGCGCTCTAACCGAACTGAGCTAGGGAGGCAACGCCGGTCGCTCAACCCTGGGAGAGATCAGGGGAGTGACCGGCCTGAGTGGGTAGCGCTCGACGCCGTTCCTTAGCGGTGCTTGATGCGTGGCGCGTAAACCCCTCTACCTATATGAAGGTTGTCGGCAACCTGATTCGGGGTCACAGCGAAGGGCGCCCGGGTGACGCTGTGATGAAGTGGCGTGAAGTCTGGATTACCCAATGAGAAGTCATTAGGAATGTGTGTTTCGAGTCATTCCGTCACAGCATCACTTCCCCCAGGTCAACGGCTCGCCCCGCTGTGCTGTGGTGACGGAGTCACTGTTACTTAGGCTAACTAACTAAACCGAGACAAGAGAAATGGGCCGACCGGGGGACCGGCCGACCCTTCCCGCTGCCCCAGGAAGCCCGCTGTGCGCCCGTCTCAGCGCCTAACAGGCTTCCCGGGTGTCTCGCTACGCCGCTACGTCTTCCGTGCCGTCCTGGGCGTCGTCTTCGTCGTCGTCGGTCGGCGGCTTCGCCCACGTGATCGAAGCGCGCTTCTCGATGGGCGTTCCCTGCCCCCTGCCCGTAGTCGACTTCGTGACAACGATCTTGTCTACGAAGAGCCCGACGAACACGCGCTTGTCGTCTACTGACGCGCGCCCCCACCACGACTTAGGGCCGGTCGGGTCAGCGTCGGCGTCTTCGGGGAACCATTGGTCAAGGGGAAGCTTCGGGGCTTCGGCGGCTTCAAGTTCGGCAAGCCGCTCTTCCGCCCCTTGCTGCCGGAGCGTCAGCGCTGCCTGTTGCTTCCGGAAGTGCTTCCTGCCAACGGGTCCGTCGTACGCGCCTGCCGCGCGGTCTTCGTACAGCTCTTCAAGGGCGTTCAGGGCGTCGGCGCGCTCCGCAACAAGGTTCGCCCGTTCGCCGCTCTTCTCAGGCGCCTCAGTGAGCTTGCCGAAGCGTCGGGCGGCTTCCCACAGAAGCGCCAACGTCTCTTCGTCGCCTTCGGCGTGCCTGATCTTGTTGAAGATGCGTTCCGCAACGAACTTGTCGAGTGCCGCCATGCTGACGTTGCACGTGCCTTCGTGCTGCCCAGGTGCGGACGGGTCGACCACCTTCCGGCGACGGCAGCGGTAAGAGTCCTTGATCGATTCTTCCCCGCGCTTCGAAGTCATGACGGCGCCACACTCGCAGTACAGCTTGTCCATGGCGGACAGAATGGCTTGCCCCCGGGAAAGCCCCTTGCCGCGCCCCCTGCCGTCCAACCACGCCTGAAGCTCATACCACTCAGCGGGCTCGATGATCGGTCCGCAATCAAGCTCGACCGGCCGGAGCGTGATCGGGTCGCGCTGAATGCGGTAACCCTCAATCTTCGTGGTCGGCGTGCCGTCCGGCTTCTTCTTGTAGATCACCTCAGCGGCGAAGCCCGCAATACGCGGGTCCCGAAGGATTCGCATAACGGTTGCCGGGTCCCAGGCGCTTGAAGCGGTCTTCTTCCCAATCGTCTCGCCCCGGGTCGGCACGGCGTCAGCGTCCATGCGCTTACAAAGCCCCGTGATGCTGCCCGGGTGAATGGCGGCTTGACTGCCCGGCTTGAAGGGAAGGTGTTTGTGCGTCTTGATCTCACGCCACCACCACCGGATTACGTCGGGCTCGAACTCGAAGGGTCCGGTAAGGGGAGTGGTCGAGTGCGCAAGCTTGTTGATGACGACATTGACCATTCGGCCGTTGCGCGTGATCTCCTTCGTCTCCGAAACAAGCTCGAAGCCGTAAGGCGCCTTCCCGCCGACGTACCCGCCCAATTCGCGCTGAAGGTTCTTCGTGTCGAGAATCTTCGCCGACTTCAGCGAAGATTCTTTGTGCGACGCGTCGAGCCGCATAATCAGGTGAATCAGGTCCATGACGTTTCCCTGCCGGAAGACGCCTTCCTGAGTGGAAACAATCGTCACGCCCAGGGCGAGCAATTCCGAGACAATCGGAATCGCGTCCATGACCTTCAGGCGCGAGAAGCGCGACACGTCATAGACAATGATCATGTTGAGCCGCCCGGCGCGGCATTCGTTCAGGATGCGTTCGAACTCCGGGCGCTCCGCCGTCCCGAACGCCGACGTGCCCGGCGCTTCGCTGAAATGCCCGACGAACCTGAACCGGCCCCCGTCGCGCTCGACTTCGCGCTGAAGGTCGGCCGCCTTGTCTTCGTTGGCGCTACGCTGTGTCGCTGGGCTTGCTGCGCTCGAATTCTCGCGCTCGCGCGACTGACGGTCGTAAGCACCCGCGTACGTGTCCACCCCGGTCACAACCCCTTGTGTCATGTCGGCGACCCTACGCCCCCAACTGAGAGAACTCAAAGGTTACCCCAGTTGGGGCACTACTCCCGAAAACCGCTTCTGACCTGGGAAAACGTGAAGCCCCGGGGCATCCGCTGAGGGTTGCCGCCGGGGCTTCGGTGTGTCCGTCAGTACGGGCCATAGAGGGGCGTCGTGTAACCCACCCAGGGCGATTGCTCCGGCACGGGGAAGCCGCGCCACGCCTTCGGGACGTCGCGGTGAGTTCAGGCTTTTTCATATCTCATTGCCCCCGGACGAGCGTCTGCTCCGCCATTCGCCGTCCGCCGTGCCAATCGGATCAGCCGTCCAAATGCGGGATTTTCGTTAGTCGGAGGCCAAACGGCATTGAGCGTCAGCATATCATCAGCGAGCTGAAGAAAGACAATCCCCGATCCGCTCCACGTGTTGCCCCAGCAATCAGCGCGACCTTGCCCCTCCAACGTCATCTCGTTCTCCGCTCATGAGCTCAGCCACTGGCGAGCGGCATCGCATTCTTCGCATCCCGCCTCTGGCGGATGCAGGAAGATCAACGGATCTCGGCCCAGTTGACCCAGGGCTGTCGCCACAATGTCGCGGGAGCGGATCAACCGAGCAAAGGCATGACCGACTGGACCTTCCTTCTGAAGGCTCTTCTCCTTGAGCCACCTGTCCGCCAAGGCAAAGCGCTCACAGCAGTGGTCATTCTCGAGATAATCGACGCGTACCAACTTGCCATCCTGAAGAATGGTGCAGTGTCTCGGCACCCCATAGGGAACCTTTGCCATCAACTCGGCAAGATGCAGCGTCGTGTTGGCATCGTGTCCCACGCCGAGGAGAAGTACCTGCCCATCGAGTTCATGGACACGGGCGACCGGGCTTGCAGGCGAGTGAGGTGGCAGGGGCAATGGATCAGAGATGATCTGCTCTGCCTGTGGCCCCGCTGCCGCAAAGGCAAATGGATGGGCGCTGCGCTTTACATTTGGCAGGCGCCAGAATGTGTCAGAGACAACTCCAAGGTCCGGTGTAACGGGCGACGTGGCAGGATCGAACGGCTCGTCGTCCAGACCTGACCACGAGGGCATGACGAGCGTCCCTCCCGGACCCAGCGCAGCACGCAGGGCCTCGATCAGTCCAAGTGGCCCATCTTCGAGGGGCCGGACGCTACGGAAGGAGCTGTGGACCAGCAGCACACCGCCGGGGGTAACCCCAAGGTTGAGAAGCTGACCGATGAGCTCGGCTTTTCGCCATTCGTATTGCACGACATTGCACTCCACCGCTGATGACATCAGTCGATCATAGCACGATCAACGGCACTGTTGCAAATAGTCGGTGGTGATAAACTTATCATCCCCTTTTGCTGATGGAGCTGCACATGAACCCATTCAAAGGCCGGCATTTTCAGCGTGACATCATTCTGTGGGCCGTACGCTGGTACTGCAAATACGGCATCAGTTACCGTGAGCTGCAGGTCGACGGATCTTTTCCGCTGCATAACCCTGCTTCGGGGTCATTATAGCGATTTTTTCGGTATATCCATCCTTTTTCGCACGATATACAGGATTTTGCCAAAGGGTTCGTGTAGACTTTCCTTGGTGTATCCAACGGCGTCAGCCGGGCAGGATAGGTGAAGTAGGCCCACCCGCGAGCGGGTGTTCCTTCTTCACTGTCCCTTATTCGCACCTGGCGGTGCTCAACGGGAATCCTGCTCTGCGAGGCTGGCCGGCTACCGCCGGCGTAACAGATGAGGGCAAGCGGATGGCTGATGAAACCAAGCCAACCAGGAAGGGCAGCCCACCTATCAAGGTGTACTGCCTTCCAGACGAACGAAGAGCGATTGAGGAAAAGGCGGCGGCGGCCGAGAGAGAATATTCAGGCCAGTTATGCTTTCTGGCCTGTAACAAAGGACATTAAGTAAAGACAGATAAACGTAGACTAAAACGTGGTCGCATCAGGGTGCTGGCTTTTCAAGTTCCTTAAGAATGGCCTCAATTTTCTCTATACACTCAGTTGGAACACGAGACCTGTCCAGGTTAAGCACCATTTTATCGCCCTTATACAATACTGTCGCTCCAGGAGCAAACTGATGTCGTGAGCTTAAACTAGTTCTTGATGCAGATGACGTTTTAAGCACAGAAGTTAAAAGAGTGATAACTTCTTCAGCTTCAAATATCACCCCAGCTTTTTTCTGCTCATGAAGGTTAGATGCCTGCTGCTTAAGTAATTCCTCTTTATCTGTAAAGGCTTTTTGAAGTGCATCACCTGACCGGGCAGATAGTTCACCGGGGTGAGAAAAAAGAGCAACAACTGATTTAGGCAATTTGGCGGTGTTGATACAGCGGGTAATAATCTTACGTGAAATATTTTCCGCATCAGCCAGCGCAGAAATATTTCCAGCAAATTCATTCTGCAATCGGCTTGCATAACGCTGACCACGTTCATAAGCACTTGTTGGGCGATAATCGTTACCCAATCTGGATAATGCAGCCATCTGCTCATCATCCAGCTCGCCAACCAGAACACGATAATCACTTTCGGTAAGTGCAGCAGCTTTACGACGGCGACTCCCATCGGCAATTTCTATGACACCAGATACTCTTCGACCGAACGCCGGTGTCTGTTGACCAGTCAGTAGAAAAGAAGGGATGAGATCATCCAGTGCGTCCTCAGTAAGCAGCTCCTGGTCACGTTCATTACCTGACCATACCCGAGAGGTCTTCTCAACACTATCACCCCGGAGCACTTCAAGAGTAAACTTCACATCCCGACCACATACAGGCAAAGTAATGGCATTACCGCGAGCCATTACTCCTACGCGCGCAATTAACGAATCCACCATCGGGGCAGCTGGTGTCGATAACGAAGTATCTTCAACCGGTTGAGTATTGAGCGTATGTTTTGGAATAACAGGCGCACGCTTCATTATCTAATCTCCCAGCGTGGTTTAATCAGACGATCGAAAATTTCATTGCAGACAGGTTCCCAAATAGAAAGAGCATTTCTCCAGGCACCAGTTGAAGAGCGTTGATCAATGGCCTGTTCAAAAACAGTTCTCATCCGGATCTGACCTTTACCAACTTCATCCGTTTCACGTACAACATTTTTTAGAACCATGCTTCCCCAGGCATCCCGAATTTGCTCCTCCATCCACGGGGACTGAGAGCCATTACTATTGCTGTATTTGGTAAGCAAAATACGTACATCAGGCTCGAACCCTTTAAGATCAACGTTCTTGAGCAGATCACGAAGCATATCGAAAAACTGCAGTGCGGAGGTGTAGTCAAACAACTCAGCAGGCGTGGGAACAATCAGCACATCAGCAGCACATACGACATTAATCGTGCCGATACCCAGGTTAGGCGCGCTGTCAATAACTATGACATCATAGTCATGAGCAACAGTTTCAATGGCCAGTCGGAGCATCAGGTGTGGATCGGTGGGCAGTTTACCTTCATCAAATTTGCCCATTAACTCAGTTTCAATACGGTGCAGAGCCAGACAGGAAGGAATAATGTCAAGCCCCGGCCAGCAAGTGGGCTTTATTGCATAAGTGACATCGTCCTTTTCCCCAAGATAGAAAGGCAGGAGAGTGTCTTCTGCATGAATATGAAGATCTGGTACCCATCCGTGATACATTGAGGCTGTTCCCTGGGGGTCGTTACCTTCCACGAGCAAAACACGTAGCCCCTTCAGAGCCAGATCCTGAGCAAGATGAACAGAAACTGAGGTTTTGTAAACGCCTCCTTTATGGGCAGCAACCCCGATCACCGGTGGAAATACGTCTTCAGCACGTCGCAATCGCGTACCAAACACATCACGCATATGATTAATTTGTTCAATTGTATAACCAACACGTTGCTCAACCCGTCCTCGAATTTCCATATCCGGGTGCGGTAGTCGCCCTGCTTTCTCGGCATCTCTGATAGCCTGAGAAGAAACCCCAACTAAATCCGCTGCTTCACCTATTCTCCAGCGCCGGGTTATTTTCCTCGCTTCCGGGCTGTCATCATTAAACTGTGCAATGGCGATAGCCTTCGTCATTTCATGACCAGCGTTTATGCACTGGTTAAGTGTTTCCATGAGTTTCATTCTGAACATCCTTTAATCATTGCTTTGCGTTTTTTTATTAAATCTTGCAATTTACTGCAAAGCAACAACAAAATCGCAAAGTCATCAAAAAACCGCAAAGTTGTTTAAAATAAGAGCAACACTACAAAAGGAGATAAGAAGAGCACATACCTCAGTCACTTATTATCACTAGCGCTCGCCGCAGCCGTGTAACCGAGCATAGCGAGCGAACTGGCGAGGAAGCAAAGAAGAACTGTTCTGTCAGATAGCTCTTACGCTCAGCGCAAGAAGAAATATCCACCGTGGGAAAAACTCCAGGTAGAGGTACACACGCGGATAGCCAATTCAGAGTAATAAACTGTGATAATCAACCCTCATCAATGATGACGAACTAACCCCCGATATCAAGTCACATGACGAAGGGAAAGAGAAGGAAATCAACTGTGACAAACTGCCCTCAAATTTGGCTTCCTTAAAAATTACAGTTCAAAAAGTATGAGAAAATCCATGCAGGCTGAAGGAAACAGCAAAACTGTGACAAATTACCCTCAGTAGGTCAGAACAAATGTGACGAACCACCCTCAAATCTGTGACAGATAACCCTCAGACTATCCTGTCGTCATGGAAGTGATATCGCGGAAGGAAAATACGATATGAGTCGTCTGGCGGCCTTTCTTTTTCTCAATGTATGAGAGGCGCATTGGAGTTCTGCTGTTGATCTCATTAACACAGACCTGCAGGAAGCGGCGGCGGAAGTCAGGCATACGCTGGTAACTTTGAGGCAGCTGGTAACGCTCTATGATCCAGTCGATTTTCAGAGAGACGATGCCTGAGCCATCCGGCTTACGATACTGACACAGGGATTCGTATAAACGCATGGCATACGGATTGGTGATTTCTTTTGTTTCACTAAGCCGAAACTGCGTAAACCGGTTCTGTAACCCGATAAAGAAGGGAATGAGATATGGGTTGATATGTACACTGTAAAGCCCTCTGGATGGACTGTGCGCACGTTTGATAAACCAAGGAAAAGATTCATAGCCTTTTTCATCGCCGGCATCCTCTTCAGGGCGATAAAAAACCACTTCCTTCCCCGCGAAACTCTTCAATGCCTGCCGTATATCCTTACTGGCTTCCGCAGAGGTCAATCCGAATATTTCAGCATATTTAGCAACATGGATCTCGCAGATACCGTCATGTTCCTGTAGGGTGCCATCAGATTTTCTGATCTGGTCAACGAACAGATACAGCATACGTTTTTGATCCCGGGAGAGACTATATGCCGCCTCAGTGAGGTCGTTTGACTGGACGATTCGCGGGCTATTTTTACGTTTCTTGTGATTGATAACCGCTGTTTCCGCCATGACAGATCCATGTGAAGTGTGACAAGTTTTTAGATTGTCACACTAAATAAAAAAGAGTCAATAAGCAGGGATAACTTTGTGAAAAAACAGCTTCTTCTGAGGGCAATTTGTCACAGGGTTAAGGGCAATTTGTCACAGACAGGACTGTCATTTGAGGGTGATTTGTCACACTGAAAGGGCAATTTGTCACAACACCTTCTCTAGAACCAGCATGGATAAAGGCCTACAAGGCGCTCTAAAAAAGAAGATCTAAAAACTATAAAAAAAATAATTATAAAAATATCCCCGTGGATAAGTGGATAACCCCAAGGGAAGTTTTTTCAGGCATCGTGTGTAAGCAGAATATATAAGTGCTGTTCCCTGGTGCTTCCTCGCTCACTCGACCGGGAGGGTTCGAGAAGGGGGGGCACCCCCCTTCGGCGTGCGCGGTCACGCGCACAGGGCGCAGCCCTGGTTAAAAACAAGGTTTATAAATATTGGTTTAAAAGCAGGTTAAAAGACAGGTTAGCGGTGGCCGAAAAACGGGCGGAAACCCTTGCAAATGCTGGATTTTCTGCCTGTGGACAGCCCCTCAAATGTCAATAGGTGCGCCCCTCATCTGTCAGCACTCTGCCCCTCAAGTGTCAAGGATCGCGCCCCTCATCTGTCAGTAGTCGCGCCCCTCAAGTGTCAATACCGCAGGGCACTTATCCCCAGGCTTGTCCACATCATCTGTGGGAAACTCGCGTAAAATCAGGCGTTTTCGCCGATTTGCGAGGCTGGCCAGCTCCACGTCGCCGGCCGAAATCGAGCCTGCCCCTCATCTGTCAACGCCGCGCCGGGTGAGTCGGCCCCTCAAGTGTCAACGTCCGCCCCTCATCTGTCAGTGAGGGCCAAGTTTTCCGCGAGGTATCCACAACGCCGGCGGCCGGCCGCGGTGTCTCGCACACGGCTTCGACGGCGTTTCTGGCGCGTTTGCAGGGCCATAGACGGCCGCCAGCCCAGCGGCGAGGGCAACCAGCCGAGGGCTTCGCCCTGTCGCTCGACTGCGGCGAGCACTACTGGCTGTAAAAGGACAGACCACATCATGGTTCTGTGTTCATTAGGTTGTTCTGTCCATTGCTGACATAATCCGCTCCACTTCAACGTAACACCGCACGAAGATTTCTATTGTTCCTGAAGGCATATTCAAATCGTTTTCGTTACCGCTTGCAGGCATCATGACAGAACACTACTTCCTATAAACGCTACACAGGCTCCTGAGATTAATAATGCGGATCTCTACGATAATGGGAGATTTTCCCGACTGTTTCGTTCGCTTCTCAGTGGATAACAGCCAGCTTCTCTGTTTAACAGACAAAAACAGCATATCCACTCAGTTCCACATTTCCATATAAAGGCCAAGGCATTTATTCTCAGGATAATTGTTTCAGCATCGCAACCGCATCAGACTCCGGCATCGCAAACTGCACCCGGTGCCGGGCAGCCACATCCAGCGCAAAAACCTTCGTGTAGACTTCCGTTGAACTGATGGACTTATGTCCCATCAGGCTTTGCAGAACTTTCAGCGGTATACCGGCATACAGCATGTGCATCGCATAGGAATGGCGGAACGTATGTGGTGTGACCGGAACAGAGAACGTCACACCGTCAGCAGCAGCGGCGGCAACCGCCTCCCCAATCCAGGTCCTGACCGTTCTGTCCGTCACTTCCCAGATCCGCGCTTTCTCTGTCCTTCCTGTGCGACGGTTACGCCGCTCCATGAGCTTATCGGGTCCACTCGCGAACGCAGAAAGGCCCACCCGAAGGTGAGCCAGTGTGATTACATTTGCGGCCTAACTGTGGCCAGTCCAGTTACGCTGGAGTCACTAGTATTTAGGTGACACTATAGAAGCGGCCGCGACAACTTGTCCACGTGGAATTCTAAGCTTAGGATCCCAATGTGCTGGAAAGGCAGTTTTTGCATTGTCGAGAGATCGACATCAACGTGAGCATAGGGCGCCGTTTCAACCAGGTCGTCGCCAGTCGCCTCGACGTTGACAGTCTGGGAAACGTTTCCAACGGTTAACGTCAGTCTTGCCGAGACGGTTACGACGGTTCGGACATTGACATCCTGCTGTGCCGTCGTAAAACCCGGCAAGGTCGCCTCGAGGTGATAGTTGTTAAACGGTATGTTGGTGAAGCGGAATTTACCCGTGGCGTCCGTTTGCTGAACCTGATCGTATCCAGAAATCGGATTCTTGATCTCGACCTTCGCTCCGACGATAACGGCACCCGTTTCGTCGACGACTGTTCCTTCCACAGTGCCGCTGTTAACCGATTGCCCGAAAACCACACCCGTAGTGCCAAACACTAATCCGCAGACGATCAGAGACAGAACAAAGAGCCGCGTTTCTACATTTGACATAGCAAAACCTCATCAATTTGTCGGCGATAAAAGGCAGCAGATTACGAAATTGAATTGGCTAATTGCTCGGAGGAGCTCGGCTGATCGAAGGAGAGGATGAAACGATACGGAGTGACTGATGGTCGGAATGCAGCAATAGCCGCTGTGCCACCAAAACCGGCATAGCAGGAACCGGAGCAAAAATCCTGAGGAATGGAACCAGACTGAGATGAGAGACCGGACAGAAATGATTTTGCCCATGAACCTCAGGACACAAATCTGCGACTGCCGCACATCCCATCCACATCGTGATGGCGATGAGGGCAGCGAACGACAGTAGTCGCAGTCCGGAGCGCATCAGTGCAGCACCTCGGTTCCGACAGCAAAGTTCAGCTGATTCACGGAGGTCAAGTAACTACCCACGAGATTCAGGTAGCCGAGTTCTACGGCGCGATAGTCCTGCTGCGCCTGCAGGAAATCCAGCAGGGATGCGCCGCCACGCTGATACGAAAATGAAACAGTGTCGCGCACGCGGACGGCGGTGTCGAGGTAATCACTTTTATAAACGCGCAGCAATGCGAGATTGCCGCTCAGCGTAGTGAACGCAGAATCGACATCATTATTGACCTGGGCTTCAGCGGCATCTCGCAACCGTTCGTTGCGTGTGATGTCGAGCGCCGTCCGTTGCTTTTCACCCTGGTTTTTATCGAAAATCCTCAACGGAATCGAAAAATTAAAGCCGATGTAGGCGTCCAACGGCGGATTTCGCCCGAAGTCGGTGCCGAACACCGGGTCGGTCGAGCCGTTCGAAACGGCGAGATTGTGATCGACTTTTGCCTTATCGACCGACTGGGTGGCCGCACGCAGATCGGGCCGTGAGCTGAGTGCCAGCGCGTGGAATTGCGCCAGCGGCAGAGGTTCATCTTTAAAATCGAAAGTTCCCGTGATGTCGAACTGATCCACCGGTGTTCGATCGTTGAGAAGCATCAACAATTGAATCTTCGCAGTCCGCACGGCGACGATGGCATTTTGGACGTCCGTCTCAAATTGAACGCGTTGCAGAACGAGACGATCCAGATCGATACGCGCGATATCGCCGGCCCGAAAACGCTCGCGACTGACACCGAGAACATTGTCGTAGTAGGCCAGGTTGTTGTTGACGAGCTGTTGGACGGCCTTAGCCTGCATTGTCTGAACGAAGGCGTTGCGGAGCGTGTATAGAAGGTTTCTCTCCAGATCGTCCTGTTGCGATTGCGCAACTTCGGTTGCACCCTTGGCGCTGTCCAGCCGGAGTTCCCGCTTGTTTCGCCGTTCATGCAGATAGCTGGCACTGTAGGCGATAAAGAGATTGGTAAAAGGCCGATAAGGATCGGGCGTGAAGGGCTGTATCTGATCGAAGCTCATCCCAAAGGATGGATTAGGGCGGAGATACGCGGTCACCTCATTAGCGCGAGCTTCGTCAATATTGAGTTTTCCCGCGAGCAGGTTCGGATTGGTTGCCTCCAGCCGTTGTTTAAGTTCGTCCCAGGTAAAGGCTCGCGGTTGCTGCGGTTGTTGTGCCATAACCACTCGACCGAGACTCGCCAAAAGCAATACGAATATGAATGTACGACCGATCAGTCGCCACATCATGTGTTCACACCTTCAATACGTCACCCTCGCGTGCGGCAAGCGCGTACAGAACGGGCGAAAGGAAAATGGATAAGAGAAGACGCGATGCCAGGCCGCCGACGATGACGATCGCGAAGGGTCGCTGCGAATCACTGCCGATACCGGTAGACATGGCAGCGGGTAATAAACCAAAACACGCCACCAGCGCCGTCATCATGATCGGCCGCAACCGGAGCATAGATGCTTCAAGAGTTGCCGTCATAATATCGTGCCCATCCAGCCGTAATTTATTAATGAACGAATACAGAATGACGCTGGTCTGCACGGCAACGCCCATTAGAGCCACAAAACCCAACATGGACGAGACGCTGAAATTGGTACGAGTCAACCAAAGCGCAAGCAAGCCACCGACCGGTTCGGTCAGCAGCACGCTGATCAGAATAATGACGGGAAATTTCAGATTGCCATAGAGCGCGAACAAGATCATCAGGATGAGCAATATCGTCAACGGCAGGATGACTTTCATCTGCTCCTGAGAAGCCAGGTAGTCCTTGTATTCCCCACCCCAATCGTATTTGTAGCCGATGGGCAGCGGCACTGTCTGATCGACCTTCTTGCGAGCTTCACCGACGGCACTCGCCAGGTCCCGGCCTTCGACGCTGAACTGGATACCGATGTAGCGCTGATTGGACTCTCGATAAATAAAGGAGGCGCCGTTCTCGATTTTGACGTCGGCAAATTGGCTCAAGGGCAGGTACTGCCCATCCGGTGTGGGTATCAGGAGACTCTTGATTGCATTTTCGTCGCTTCGAAATTTTTCCTGCAAACGCACGACAAGATCGAACGACCGCTCTCCCTGAACGACCTGGCTTGCCGCCGTGCCGCCCATAGCAGTCTCGATCAGGCTATTCAAATCGCTAACGTTGAGACCGTAGCGGGCGATCTTTTCCCGATCGGGCGTGATCACAAGGCTCGGCTGGCCGAGTTCACGGACGACGGTGAGTTCCGTGATACCTGGAACTTTCGAAAGGATCGTCTTCACCTGATCGGCTTTGCTTTCGAGAGTCGCCAGATCCGATCCGAAGATTTTGACGGCTAGCGCGCTTTTCAGGCCGGTCTCGGCTTCGTCAACCGCATCCTCGGCCGGTTGGGTGTAGTTGAAGATCACGCCAGGAAAGGATGAGAGCTTTGTTTGTATCGCCTCGATGAGCTGCGGCTTTGTTCGAATCTGACCACCCCAGGCGGAATCGCCGTATGGCTTGAGTCCGACGTAAAACTCGTTATTGAAGAACCCGGTGTGATCGGTTCCATCGTCCGGACGGCCCAGTTCATTAGCAACCGTGGTCACCTGTGGAAAACCGGAAAGAACTGAACGAATCTGCGGCGATAACTTTGACGCCTCTTCAAAGGAAATCGTGTATGGCGTGGTCGCGCGAACCCACAACGCTCCTTCATCCAGGTGCGGCATGAATTCGGCGCCAATGGAGGGAATCAACAACAAGGAACTGCCAAACACCGCCAGGACGACCACGACCGTCACGAGCCGGTGGCGGAGGCACCAGCCGAGAACCACGCCATATGACCTTCGCACGGCATCGTAAATAAAGACACCCGGCTCCCGAAGGTGCCGATTAAGGAAATAAGAACACAGCACGGGCAACAGGGTGAGCGTACAGAGAAGAGCGCCGAGCAACGCGTAAGACATCGTATCGGCCATCGGTTGGAATAACCGGCCGGACGGGCCCGACAATACATAGATCGGCAGATAACCGGCGATGATCACCGCAACTGCGTAGAAGATCGGTCGTTCGACGTCCCGAGCAGCCATGCGGATGATGTCGATGAGGTTGTATTCGCCATCACCGCACGCCGCAATCTCACGGAAGATGTTTTCCACCATGACCACGGCGCCGTCGACGATGATGCCGAAATCGATTGCGCCAATCGACAAAAGGTTCGCCGGAATGTGCTTCCAATCCAGGCAAATGAACGCGAACATCAGCGAGAACGGGATCGTACAGGCCACGATCAGCGCGGTTCGCACATTCAGAAGGAACACGGCGAGTATCAGCATGACCAGGATCATGCCGCGCACCAGGTTGCGTTCGACGGTTGTCGTCGTCTCTGCGATCAAACCCTGGCGGTCGTAATAAGGAACAATCTTTACATCGGGCGGGAGTACATGTTCGTTGAGGTCTTTGGTCATCGCCTCAATTTTTTTGAGTACAACCTGCGCCTGCTCTCCAACCCGCATCAGGATGACGCCTTCAACGGCTTCCGCCTGATTTTGGTAGCCAAATTGGCCGAGGCGCGGCGCGTACCCGATGTTGACCTGCGCAATGTCTTTGATGTAGATCGGAATACCGCCCTTTGTGGAAACAACGATATTGCCGATGTCGTGGGTATCCCTGACAAGACCCAAGCCGCGAATGTAGTAAAACTGGCCGCCCTGCGAATAGAATCCGCCGCCGGCGTTGGCGTTGTTGTTGGCCAGTTGCTGACTAATCTGGGGAACCGTCAGGCCATACGCGAACAACTTATTGGGATCCAACTGAACTTGATATTGAAGAGTCGTGCCGCCGAAACCAGAGTCGCCAGCAACACCCTGGATCGAGCGATATCGCCGCTCCAGGACCCAGTCTTCAATAACCTTGAGTTCCTGTGGCGTTTTGTCGGGACTCTGCAATACGTATCGATAGATCAAACCGCTTGGACTGAATAACTCTTCCAATCCGGGCGAGACGCCTTGCGGAACCTGAGCATCTCCCATTCGCTGGAAGGCCTGCTGGCGAACGAAGTAGGGATCTGCGTCGTAATCGAAATTCATCTCGACCGCCGACAGACCATACAGAGAAATCGAGCGAAGGGAGTCCAGCTTCGGAATGCCATTCATCTCGATCTCAAGTGGGATTGTGACCAGACGTTCGATTTCTTCAGCCGCATGCCCCGGCCATTGCGTCGTAATCGCAACATGGGGCGGCGAGAGATCCGGATACGCGTCGATCGGCAGTCTTTGAAAGGCGATTCCACCCCAGATCAGTACTGCGACGGCGGCAACGACGACCAGAAAACGTTGTGACAGTGCGAAAGAAACGATACGAGAAATCATGCCGGCAGAACCTGACTATTGATAAGTTCCGGCGAACTGCAGGAACAGACTGCCGTCGGCAACAACTTTCTCGCCTTCCTGAAGGCCACTGACGATCTCAACAGCGCCCGCTTGTGTGACGCCGATCGTCACCGAACGCTGAGCAAATTTGCCGGGTTCCGTCTGGACATAGACGAGAGGCTCGTTCTGCGCATCCCGAAGAACGGCAGCAACGGGCACGACGATGACATTTCGCCGCTTGCTGGTGTGCACCACCGCGTTGACGAACATATCCTTCTTCAAAAGCCCCTGAGGATTGTCCGTCACAATTCGAACAGGAGTAGTTCGTGTGGCGGGATCGACAAATGCGCCGATATAGGAAATCTTGCCGCGGAAGGTGCGATCAAACGCGGCATTCGTCTCCTCGACCTCGTCACCCACGCGGATTGAAGGAAGGTCGCGATCGAAAATGTGACCTTGAACCCAAACAGTCGATACGTTGCTTAGCATGAAACATGCGGTTGCGCCCGCCTGGATCAACTGTCCGGGAGATACCAGTTTCTGGATAATGGCGCCGTCGATGGGTGCGCGCACTGCCAGTTCGGGCGTAATCGGTTTTCCCTGCTGTTCCGCCGCATCGATTTCATCTTTGGTGATGCCGAAAATCTTCAAGGCTTGCAGGCTGTTCTGGACGTCCGTCGTAGCATCGTTGTAATCGGCCTGATTACTTTCGTAGTCCTTGACTGCGACGGCTCCCCGATCCAGCAGTTCTTTTTGACGATCCATGACGCGCTTGGTGAAATCTTCGCGATTTCGCGCTTTGCGATACGACGCGACGGCATTAGCGACATCCGGACTCGAGACGAACAGAAGCGGCTGGCCTGCCTTCACGGGTGTCCCGAGATCCACCAGAATTCGGGAAATCGGTCCATTGACCTGAGTGATGGCCTGAGTCGTATGGTCCGCGTCCCAATCGACCGTTCCGGTCGTTTGCACGTCAGCCGACCACGTCGCCCGCTTAGCGTCGACAATACTCAGATGGCCAAGCTGGTTATCCATCACCGTCAGCAAGCGCGGCTGACCCGTTGAATCCAGTGTGGCCGTTTGTAGTTTTCCGGCGTCCGATTGAGCCGGCTGGGTGCGGCCTTCGACCTGCTTTTCAGCGAAATAGACGACGACGGCGACAGCAGCAACGACAACAATCCAGGAAATGGACCGTAAATGCGAAAATTGTTTTGGCATAGCCAAACTCCCCACGCTCAAAAAAGCGAATTTCCCCTGAAAAGTCAGGGAATGAACTGAAAACTAGAAAAAAGTTTTAGGTGAGAGCTGGGGGAGCGCGGGAGATTCCGGGAGCACGATAATCCGAACCGTCATGTTCCCAATCCGGGTGAGGCGTCAACCGCTCGATTAATAATGCGGGAGCCCCGACGACTGGAACGGACATTCGCAGGAACGGAAGAAGATTGAGATGGCAGACCGGACAGTAATCATTCGGTCCATGCACCTGGGGACATAAATCCGCAACGGCTGCACACCCCATCCAGATCGTGATGCACAGAAGTGCAATCACCGACAAGGATTTCAAGTGAAATGGGAGCCGTGCCATCGTGCCTGAGAATACTCCAACTCCGAAATTCCTGCAACTTCGCTGCCTAATTCGGGGGACAGGACGGAAATCGGGGACGCACCTGCAGTACAAGAATTTCGGGGTGCGTCCCCGATTTCCGTCCTGCCCCCCGAATTATCGTCTGCAACGCCCTCTAGTCGGGCAGTTTGAAAACGGTGCGTTTTTTCTTGAAACGGAGGTCCAGCGACAATATGCTGACAATCGCTAAAACCCGACTGTTCAGTAACGTACGTTCTCCGGGGAGGAATTCATGAGAGCCACTCTGACGGCGTCCATCGCCGTCGTAATGATTCTTGCCGGCGCAGTAACGAGCTATACGTTCCGTGGCGAGCCCCAGGCGCCTCAAGCCACTGCATCGCCCAAGACGACGCCCGCAACGGCCAGTCCTGCAAGCGCCACACGTACAGCAGGCAAAACATTTACGGATGCGGAGCTTACCGAAGCCATTCATGCCAATTGCGCCGTCTGCCATAGCGACAGACTTAAAGAGCAATACGGAAACGTCTCGCTGGAACACTATGACGTCGCGTCAGCAACAAAGGATCCCGCACTCTCAGAGCGGATGATTCGAAAGGTCCGAGCGGGCATGATGCCTCCACCGAATGCTCCGAAAAAGCCAGCGCCGGAGTTGCTTACCGCAATGGCTCAACGGATCGAAAACAAGATTGACGCTGCGTGGGCTTTGAATCCGAATCCGGGAACCCGGTCGTTCCAACGTTTGAACCGGCCTGAGTATCAAGCCGCGATTAAAGATCTGTTAGGTCTCGACATAGATCCGGCCAATTGGCTTCCCCTCGATACCATGAGCGGAAACTTCGATAACACCGCGGACGCTCAGTTCGTGAATGCCACCGTGCTCGACGCGTATTTGAACGCTGCGGAAGACATCAGCCGCATGGCATTGGGCGATGGCAATGCACCAGACGTCGACACTCGGTTCGCCACCTCGAAATACTTGTCACAGAATCCGGCCGATCACGTGCCGGGCACTCCGTACGGCACTCGGGGCGGGATCGCGATAGATCACGTATTCCCGGCCGACGGCGAATATATTTTTTCGTTGACCTTTTCTTCCGGCGGAAGCGCTAAAGACGAGAAGGTTGACGTCTCGGTTGACGGCGTTCAAATCGCCCTGCTTTCGTACCAGGGGCGGGCAGGCGCGCAAGCTGCCGACGGCGTCACCAGCGGAAATCGACTGGGAACGCCGCCCCTTCGCATCACTGCCGGTGAGCATCACGTCGCTGCGGCTTTCGTGAAGCAGCAGGACGGTCCTCTTGAGGACACTATCCGTCCTCATGACTGGTCATTGGCGGGTGGCGGTTCCGGCGGAGACGCCGTAACCCGGCTTCCGCACCTGCGCGAGCTGTTTATAAAAGGTCCGTCGAACATCACCAACACGACGAACGACAACGTGATGCGTGCAAAAGTTTTTGTGTGCCGGCCAACCGTCGCTGCCGAAGAACGCCCCTGCGCGAAGACACTCATCACCAAACTCGCAACGAAAGCGTTTCGCCGAACTCTGACCGCCACCGATACCGATGAATTGATGAAGCTCTATGATGCCGGTAGCGAACGGGGCGGATTTGAACTTGGAATTCGTGAGACCCTGAGCGGCATTCTCTCCAGTCCGAACTTCGTGTTAAAGACCGAAACGACATCAGCGACGCCGGTGCTGGGACAGAAGAACAACTATCGCATCTCCGATTTTGACCTCGCCACTCGATTGTCGTTCTTCCTGTGGGGCGCGCCACCGGACGATCAACTCGAAACTGCGGCAGCCCAGAAAAAGCTCTCGGCGCCGGGCGAATTAGAAAAACAGGTGAGGCGTATGCTTGCCGATCCGCGAGCCGACGCTTTGGGAACGAGATTCGCTGCACAGTGGCTCCACCTTTCCGCAATGTATAAGGTGAATCCGGATCCGAACTATTTCCCGAACTACGACCAACTGACGGCCGATGCGATGAAGACGGAAACCGTGATGTTCTTCAACAACCTGGTCCGTCAAAACCGCAGCTTCCTCGAGGCATTCAGCGCGAACTATACATTTATTAATGAGCGGCTGGCGCGGCACTACGGAATTCCAAATGTTTCCGGCGAACAATTCCGGAAGGTCCAATACCCGGATAGTTCACGCCGAGGCATTCTCGGGCAGGGCAGCATCGAGGTTTTGACCTCATATGCAGGCCGCACTTCTCCAGTACAGCGAGGCAAATGGGTCATGTCCACTCTGATGGGAACCCCGCCGCCAAATCCACCGCCGAATGTTCCGCCGTTTGACGATACCGCCGGCGGCAAAAATGGCGAGGTTTTAACGACGCGGATGCGGATGGAAATCCATCGCGCCAATCCCACTTGTTCGCGATGCCACAGCATGATCGATCCGATCGGACTGGCAATGGATAACTTCGATCCGACCGGAAAGTGGCGAACTCGAGAAAACGGAGTCCTTCTGGACACGCACGGAACGTTCTATGACGGCACTCCGATAGCGAGCGTCGGCGAACTCGAAGACGCCTTGTTGAAGCGTCCGGTACCTCTGATTCGCACTTTCGTGCAGAACCTGATGGAATACGCGGTCGGGCGTCCCATGGAGTACTACGATCAGCCGGCAATTCGCAAGATCGTCAAGAGCGCGGAACCCGATAAGTACCCGATGGTGTCGCTCATTATGGGAGTCGTTCAAAGCGAAGCATTTCAGATGAAACGTATCGAAACGCCGGCAACGGAAACAGCAGCTAAGATCGGTCGAAACTGAGGCCCCTAGGCCGGAAATCGGGGACGCACCCCGAAATTCTGCAGTACAAGAATTTCGGGGTGCGTCCCCGATTTCCGGCCTACAACGTTCACAATTTTGTAACGAACGTCAGTTACCATCGCAAGCCCATGCGAACTGCCTTGTGCTGCCTGCTCCTGTTGGCGCTGGTTTCGACTCTGGGATTCACGTCGGGGCCATTCGTACAATTCGTCGTGACCTCCGACTCTCATTACGGTATTACCCGCGCAAAATTCCGTGGACAGAGCAACGTCAACGCGACTGTTGTCAATCACGCATTGGTGACCAGCATGAATCGTCTGTCGGAGACTTCCTTCCCCGCAGATGCGGGTTTGCGGACGGGCGAGGCCATTGGATCGTTCGATTTTCTTGTTGATCTCGGCGACATCGCCAACCGTGAAGAGGACGCAGCTACCCGGATTCAGTCGGCTTCCACCTCCTGGGGTCAATTCCGGGCCGACTATCTTAAAGATCTGAATCTTCCCGGACGGAACGGTGGCAAGGCTCCTGTATACATGGTGCCCGGCAATCATGATGTGTCGAACGCCATCGGGTTTTACAATCCCATGTTTCCACGGGCCGACCGCACCTCAATGGTCGAAATCTACAATTTGATGATGGCGCCGCAAACACCGAAGAAGGCGGCGACGTTCAAGTACCCCGCAGATCGGATCTTCGCTTCGCGCGATGTCTCCGGCATCCATTTCGTCTTCATCACCATCTGGCCGGATACACAAACTCGGCAATGGATGGAACGGGATCTCAAACAGGTGCCCGCAACGACACCGGTAATTATCTTTACGCACGATCCGCCGGATTCCGACCCGAAGCATTTCACGAACCCGAACGGCCGGCACGACATCAACAGCAGGGATAAATTTGAGAATATCCTGACCGACGAACTGGCCGACACTGCCGACGGAGCGCACACCACCGACGTCCAGCCGATTATCGAACGAACGGCTTTTGAGGATTTCCTCCATCAGCACCCGAACGTGACGGCTTACTTTCACGGACACAGCAACTGGAATCAGTACTATGACTGGACGGGCCCGCAGCACTCGGTCACGCTACACACTTTCCGCCTGGACTCCCCGATGAAAGGAAAGTTTTCAGCGGCGGACGAAACCCAGCTGTCGTACCAGATCGCAACGATCGACACCGCTGCCAGGACCATGACGGTTCGTGAAATATTGTGGAATGGCCATCCCAATAAGCCGAACGATCCCTTGGTATTTGGCTCTTCAACCACAGTCTCTTTGACCCCTCGGCAGTAATGTTCCTCACTGTACCGGCGGTCTATGACCGCCGGGTTTCCAGCCTCGCATAAACAGTCGTTGCTGGAGACTGGAAAACCGGCGGTCATACACCGCCGCTACAGTGGGAAAGTTGCCCCGTGGAAAAGGAGTTGCACCCAATATCTCGAGAAATGCCGAGACGCGCGCAAGCCGATTCCAACCCTGTCCTCAGCAATGCCGAAATTGCTAACAAATTGCTGGCACTGGCCCAGCTATTGGGCGCTAAGGGTGAAAATCCCTTTAAGGTGAAAGCGTACCGTCGGGCCGCCCGAACGGTCCGCGCGGTCGGAGACAGTTTCGTCGAGTTGGTTCATTCGAACTCCGATCTCACCACATACCCCGGAATCGGAACCGCAATCAGCGGAGTCATTCAAGAAATCGTGCGCACTGGGACGACGCAGCAGTTGGAAAGACTTCGTCAGGAAAAACCGGAGGTTGCGGACCTTGCAGACTATCCTTTGTTGGATCCCAAGCGCGTACGACGAGTCTATAAGAAGCTTGGCATCGCCTCCATCCCTGAACTGAAGCAGCGGCTTGAGGCAGGCGACGTTGCAAAGTCCCTCGGAACCCGCATGGACCACCATATCCGGCGCGCACTCATCCAACAACACGAGATCCTCTGGTACGAAGCGCAAGTTGTTGTTGCCGAAATCCGTAAATTTCTTCTGGTCCAACATGACGTACGTCGCGCCGAACCTGCCGGCGATTATCGGCGAAGGGTGGAAGTATTGAGCGAAGTCTCTTTCGTGGTCGAGACGCCAGATTTATCTGCGCTAATCTCGGCGCTGAAGCGATATGGCGGAAGGGCGGAGTTACTCAGTCGGGAACAGCAACACGCGTCATTGCGACTCCCCTCGGGACTTCTGCTCCGCGTTCATAATACGGACCGAGAACATTGGGGAGCCGCTTGGATTGCCGCAACGGGGTCCGCTGCCCACCTGCGCAAGCTGGCACAGCTTCAGGCAGACGTGGAGGTCTTGCTCCGAGAAGCACAACCATATCCTGACGAAGAGAGCGTTTATGCCAAGTACGGCCTATCTTTTGTCGCCCCGGAGCTCCGCGAAGGGGGCGACGAACTGGAGCTGGCTGCCAATGGTCAATTGCCGACATTAATAACAATCGACGATATTCGCGGCGACCTTCACGCACACACACGTGCAAGCGATGGCGCCGACACGATCGAAGCGATGGCAGCGGCAGCGGCCGAAAAAGGCTACGAATACCTGGGAATCAGCGATCACTCGCAAAGCTTGAAGATTGCAGGTGGATTGTCTGAGGACGAACTGTGGCAGCAAATCCGTGCGATCGACAATCTGAACGAGAAGCTGGAGGGGATTCGCCTGCTCAAATCTGCGGAGGTCGATATCCTGGTCGACGGTTCGCTCGATTATCCGGATGAGCTCTTGAAAGAGCTCGACTACACCGTATGCTCAATTCACTCGCGCTTTGGCTTTGGGAAAACCGAACAGACCGAGCGGATTCTGCGCGCCATGGACAACCGCTACTTTAATATTCTCGGTCATGCCACTGGCCGTCTGCTGTTGAAACGCCCCGGATATGAGCTGGATATCGAACGCATCGTTGAACACGCCCGACAGAACCGTTGTTATTTCGAAATCAATTCCAGTCCCGATCGCCTGGACCTCTCTGCTGAAAATGCTCGGGTAGCACGCGAGGCCGGCGTCAAAGTGGCGGTGACCACCGATGCGCACAGTACCGGCGAGTTCGGCACCCTTCAATATGGCATCGACCAAGCCCGCCGCGCGGGCATATCGAAAGAATCCGTATTAAACCACCTTCCGTTAGCAGACCTGCTGAAGTCCTTCCGCCGGTAGCCCACGCACGGATAGCTTGCATTGAATCTTCCCTTCGAAGTATATAAACCGCTTCGGCACTAAAAAGTAGGCGCATATCACAACGCATCAGGCGTGGAGGCACAAACCGTGAAACGAATTCTTGCGACCTTATTTTGGCTTTTCTCTGGCAGCATCGTTTGCCTAGCTCAACAAACCTATTATCTGCCGCAGATCGCGGATGGGCAGTCCGGCGGGACCGCCTGGATAACGGCCGTGGCCGTGACCAACCCGGCTGGTCCGAACACGCCGGTGGTGAATGGGAGCGTGAGCTTTACTAAAGACGATGGCACACCGTTCAACCTGTTTTTGACGGATACAACGCTAAAGCCAGTAACCGTCACGAACGGATCTGTGGCGTTTCAGATTGGTGGCGGCCAGACGGTGGTTTATCTTTCAACCGGGTTCTCGCCGGGAATCACTACGGGGTACGCGACGGTCACTTCCAGCGCTACCGTGGTGGCCGGGGCGATATTTACTGAAATCAATACGACCGGGACCGGGTCAATTGTCGGAGAGGCGGGTGTCGCCGCAGCGTCACTTTTAGCCCAACAGGCAACGATCGCGAATCAGATCAACGCGGATACCGGTATCGCAATTGCGAATCCGGGAGCAAGCCTCTCCAGCGTGACTTTCGAGTTGCTGAATTTGAACGGCGTATCCCCAGTGACACCCGTCACACGTACCCTGATTGCCAAAGCGCATACGTCATTTTTCATCAGTCAGCTCTTCAGCAATATTCCAGCGGGCTTTGTAGGCACATTGAAGATTACCAGCACCACTCCTGTCGCCACCACCGCCTTACTCTTTAACAGTGGCGGAGTGTTTGCAACTCTACCGGTGTTTCCTCTTCAGTAAAAGGGAAGGTGAGCTGACGTGCTACTCAGCCATATTCAGTACGCCATCCGGATGCTGCGCAAAACGCCCGTATTTTCGGTCGTCATTATCTTAACGATCGCGCTCTCCATCGCCGCAAGTACGGCGATCTTCAGCCTGGTCAATGCTGTGTTACTCCGACCGCTGCCCTTCCGGCAACCCAATAGACTTGTCCAGGTTGCGGAAAAGAATGACAAGCTGCATCTTTCCAACTTCGGCGCTTCGGTTCTGAATTTCATTTCATGGCGCGAACAGACTCAGACGCTGGAGGAAGTTGGAGCGATCGGCTTTACGACATTCACCCTGACCAGCAATGGTGAACCAGAGCAGATCAGCGGAAATCGAATCAGCCCGGCGACGCTGCACGTGCTCGGCCTGGATGCCGTCGCCGGTCGTAACTTTACTGCAGATGAAGAAAAGCCCGGAGCCGCCGTGGTTATGCTCGGTGAGGATCTCTGGAAACGGCGGTTCGGAGGGGATCCGGCAGTTGTCGGCCGAAAGATTTCACTCAACGGAGAGCCGGTGACGGTCGTCGGTATTGCGCCTGCCTCTCTAAATCTGTTCTCGGGTGGCGAAGTATTTGCACCATTGACAGTCGATCCGGCGAAAGAAATTCGCTTGAATCACGTGATTCTCGTCGTCGGACGATTGAAGAACGGGGTCACGCTCCAGCAGGCTCAAGTCGAAATGGATGCCGTCGCAGGGCGAGTAGGCCAGCAGTATCCTGAAGTGCGAGACTGGGGTATCCACCTCCTGACATTTTTCGATACCTTCGTCAGCAACCCGATTCAAACCGGTCTTCTGGTGTTGCTGGCCGGAGTTCTGTTTGTGCTGTTGATCGCGTGCACCAACATCGCCAATATGCTGCTGGCTCGAGCTTCGGCGCGTCAGAAAGAGATGGCCTTGCGCGCCGCGATGGGTGCCAATCGTGGGGTCCTGCTCCAGCAGTTGCTGACCGAGAATGTCATCTTGTCCGGTATCGGAGGGGTGATTGGTTTGGCCAGCGCGTTTGCCGCAATCCGTCTGCTCAACAGTCAACTGCCGCCCAATCTTCTGCCGGTATCGGACATTCATCCGGATTTCACGGTTCTCGCATTTGGCCTCGCATTGACGTTGCTGACGGGTCTGATCTTCGGATTGGCGCCGTCCTGGCGACTGGCCAAAGTCAATCTGAACGAGGTGCTGAAACGGGCAGGCCGGAGTTCGGGCGGGGCCATGAAAACCAGAATGCGCAATGCCCTGGCCGCCGTTGAATTCGCCGTCGCTACCATCTTATTGATTGGTGCCGGATTATTGCTCCAGAGTTTCCTTCAGTTGCAGCGCGTCCCGATCGGCTTCGATTCACGCGGCGTGATGACATTCCAACTGGCGCCACCGACGGCGAAATATCCCGTCAATAGTAAAGCGCCACTCTTTTACCGCGAATTACTCGAGTCACTGCGAGCGATTCCGGGCGTCCGCGACGCTGGAGTTTCGAGCGGCATTCCTTTTGGGGCAGGAAACTACACGACATCCCCAATGAAGACGAGTGGTGAATCCGTCCTGCCGGTCGATGCAGTGGTTCCGGTGGACTGGCGCATTGTCAGCCCGAGTTACTTTAAAACAATGTCCATTCCACTGCTACGCGGCCGTGACTTCACTCATGCGGACGGGGCTCAGACGCCGGTTGCGATCGTCAGTGCAGCAACCGCCAGAAAATTCTGGGGCGATGCAGATCCTATCGGTCGCACGATCCGGCACGTCGCGGCCGCCCGCGACTACACCATCATCGGTGTAGTGGGAGATGTTCGCAACACGGCGCTGAACCAGGAATCACTCAGCCTTTATTACTCGCTGGCGGATCGAGTCTGGCCGTTAATGGACATTGCCGTTCGTTTTGAAGGCCCGACAGACGTCTTGATGCCCGCTATCCGTCAAAAAGTACACGATCTGGATCCGGATCTTGCGCTGGCGAACGTTCGGTCGATGGATGATTGGCTGTCCAACACGGCAGCGCAACCGCGACTCAACACAATTCTCATTACTCTGTTCGCAGCTGCTGCGTTGTTGATCGCTGCAATCGGGATCTATGGCGTGCTCGCGTACTCCGTAAATCAACGAACGCAGGAAATTGGTATCCGTATGGCGTTGGGTGCTAATCCCGCAGGTGTGCTGCGATTGATTATCGGCGAGGGTGTCGCGATCGCCGCAATCGGAACTGGAATTGGTCTGCTTGGCGGATACGGTATGGGACAAGCGCTCGCTGGAATCGTCTATGGCGTGTCGGTGCATGACGTCCGCACGTTCACCGGTGTTGCTCTCGTGCTCTCACTGGTTGCGATTGCCGCTTCTGCCGTACCGGCACGACGTGCGGCGAGACTCGATCCTCTCGTAGCGTTGCGCAGCGACTGAGCGCTTTGCCCTTTGTAGGCGCCGGCTTTTAGCCGGTCGCGGCCGACGGCAGTCGGCTCCTTGTATACGGAGGCCGGACGCTGTCGCGTCCCGCGCCGGCTAAAAGCCGGCGCCTACAGGCGCGCAGGGTTTCAAGAGTCCGTTTCATTTCAGGCAATCTTCAGGTTAAGCCAATAGAATTCCCCACTGTGATCTGGAGATCATTTTTTGTTTTTCTGGCATGCTTCATTTCATCCCAAGCCGTGGCACAGTCCGGTGTCACGGTGGCCGGCACGGTTTCGGACCAGTCCGGAGCACGCATGCCGAATGCGACGGTCACACTGCACAAGGGAGCTGAAGTACTGAAAACCGTCATCAGCGATGGATCCGGACGCTTCACCTTCGATCGCATCGTGCCGGGGAATTATGAAGTCGGCGCCGGGCAGCAGGGGTTTAAAACAGCGACTACGCGCGTAACTGTGGGAACGCGTGCTCCGAAGTCGATCGAATTTAAATTGGAATTGGCGAACCTGCAGCAAGAGATCACGGTCGGTGCAAATGATGTCCAGGTGAGTACCGACACGGATGCGAATGCCAACGTCAGCAACCTCGATCGCAACGCCCTGGACAATGCACCCATTTTTGATGGCGATTACATCAGCACGATTTCACGTTTCCTCGATTCCGGCTCGATCGGCACTAATGGCACTTCCCTGATTGTCGATGGCCTGGAGGTCAACGCTGTAGCGCTGTCGAGTTCGGCGATCAAAGAGGTGAAGATCAACCAGAACCCGTATTCCCCCGAGTTCATGCGGCCCGGCCGCGGCCGGATTGAAATCATTACAAAGTCCGGTGCTTCGACCTACCACGGTACAGCAAACTTTGTGTTTCGCGATAACCGTGTCAACGCTCGCGAGCCGTTCGCGACAACGCGGCCTTACGAACAGCGGCGCAATGTCGAAATGAGTTTGAGCGGTCCACTCGCCTCCGGCAAGACGTCGTCATTTTCGTTGAGCGGGAATTACCGTTCCGAAGCGGCAGATGCAATCATTTTTGCCTACGGACCCAGCGGCTTAATTCAGCAGAACTATCCTACGCCCCAACGGAATGCTGACGCGTCGGCACGCATCAATCACGATTTCGGCGACAAAAACAGCGTCAGCTTGAGGTTCGAGTCGCAGGACCAATACAGTCAGGGACAGGGCGTAGGGTCCAACACGTTACCAGAGGCCGGCCGAAGTTTCCGCCACCGTGAGGACGCCTTCTTCTACAACCACACCACCACATTCACCACGAAATGGGTGAACGAATTCCGCATTCTGTTCGGCAAAGAATACGAACCGACGCGCAGTTATCAGGCACGTCCGCGGATTGTGGTGTTGGATGCCTTCACCGGCGGCGGAGCCCAGGCTGATCGGCTCATCACCGAATACCACACCTCATTCCACGACGCGGTCGCATGGTCACAAGGCAAGCATACTTTGCGCTTCGGAATGGATGTTCCCGACATCAGCCGGCGCGGCCTGGAAGACCACGGCAATTTCCTGGGGACCTTCACCTTCTCTACTTTGTCGGATTACCTGGACAATCGCCCGTTCTCGTTCGTGCAGCAGGCCGGTAACGGAAAAGTGATCTTTTGGGAAAAAGTTCTGTCCGGATTCGTTCTCGACGACATCAAGCCAAAGCCGAATCTCACCATTTCGCTCGCTGCGCGCTATGACTGGCAGAACTACTTCCATGACAGCAATAACCTGTCACCGCGAATCGCCTTTGCCTTCGCGCCGGCGAAACACCCCGCCACCGTATTTCGCGGCGGCGCCGGGTTCTTCTATGATCGGAGCGGAGCCAATCCGATCTTCGATCTGCTGCGATATGACGGGCAGCATCTCGCGCAGTATCTCATTCTGAAACCGTCTTATCCCGATCCCTTTGCAGGCGGTGCGCAGGCTCAAACAACGCCGCAGAACATCGTCACGCTCGCCCATGACGTACGGATTCCGTCCACGCTGCAATACGGAATCGGCGTCGAACGACAGCTTCAGAAGACGCTGACATTAACGGTCAACTATGTGGGAACTCGCGGCTTCGGAATGTTCCGTTCCCGCGATGTGAATGCGCCGCTGCCGCCGTTTACGTCCACCGTTCGGCCGAACCCGAATTACGGCCAGATCCGTCAAATCGAATCCTCAGGAAACTTTGAGAGCCAATCGGTTGAAATCGCTCTGCGTGGAAAGATCAACCGGATGTTCAATGGAATGGCGCAGTACACGTTTGGGCACGCTTATAACGATACCGGCGGGATCGGTTCGTTTCCAGCCAACAACTACAATCTGGCCGGCGAGTGGGGACGCGCGGATTTTGATCAGCGCCATCGCTTCAACCTGCTGGGAACCGTCAGTCCATCGAAACTATTCAGCCTGGGCGTCGGAATGTTACTGACCAGCGGCCGTGCCTACACGTTGACGACGGGGACGGATGATTTCTACACAGGAATGGCCATCGCCCGCCCGGCCGGGGTCAGCCGTAACACGATCGAAGGTCCGGGATACGCCGAGTATGACTTGCGCTGGTTCCGCGATTTCAAGATTGCGAAGGCACGCGATGAGATCGCGCCCACGATCACCGTTTCCGTGGACGCGTTTAATGTTTGGAATCAGGTCAACTTCAACAACTACATTACAAACCTAAAAAGTCAGGACAGCTCTGGCAGGCCGCTTTTCGGGACATCGACCAATGCCGCAGCCCCGCGGCGCCTGCAGTTCTCCACAAGAATCAATTTCTGAGGACTCCTGTTTCTGAAGACGTCCTCACTGTAGCGGCGGTCTATGACCGCCGGTTCTAGACGTTTTCCGAGAATGAATCGTTGTCGCGAGCCACTTTAAAGCCGGCGGTCAGAGACCGCCGCTACAGTGGGAACGCGCGCTTTACTGCTTCATCACAATAAACCAGGAAGCGACAATCGGGCCTTGCGGACCGCGCCCACGCGGAGCGCCAGCCGCAGGAGCCGGAGTTCCAGGAGCGGGGGCTGGAGCAGGACCGCGCTCGGGTTGAAATAAATAGACGTTGTGCGATTTGCTGTCGACACAGATTGTCTTGGCGCCGGCAAAAGTGTCGACCGTGGCGACCACGGAATACTTATCCGCAGAGTCCTGATGCACGACGGTCACGTTCCCCTCACCGCCGTTGGGAATGTAAATCAGCTTCTTGGCGGGGTCCCATCCTAACGCATCCACGCGCGTACCGTTTTTGATCGTCGCCACAACTTTGCCGTTGCCGGCGTCCACGACGACGGAATTATTGCTGCATCCGGAAAAAATTCGATTCGTCGCTTTGTCATAAGCGATACCGGTAGGCCCTTTGCAGGGATCGAGCGGCCACGACGCCGTGGCTTTCCATGTCTTGACGTCGATCACCTGAATGGTGTTTTTGCTCTCGTTGTTGACGAAGATGTGACCTTTTCCGTCAGCGGCCGCGCCTTCGGGCGCGTTATCTTCCAACTCCACCGTGGCAACGATGTCGCCGCTTTTCGGATCGATTGCCGTCAACGTGCCGATCGGACGACTGTGGTTGGTGAGAATAATCTTGTCGTCCGGCTCATCGTACATGATGCCGTCAAGTCCCTGGCCCACATGGATCTGTCTGATCACGGCCAGTGTTTTCAGGTCGAACATGGTGACGCTTTCATTGCCACCGTTTGTCGTGAAGCCATGTCCGGCCTTCGGAGCGATGCCTGCGCCATGGATGCCCGGTGTATCCGGAATATCTCCGACAACCTTTCCAGTGGCACCGTCGACCACCATCATATGCGTGGCCCGCGACACATATACGCGACCCGTCGTTGAATCGACAGCCACGTAGTCCGTTCCACCGTCCCCTTTAATGTCGAATTTGTCCACCTTGAAGTTCTGCGCAAGTGCGGCCCGTGGCATGCAAAAAGCGATTGCCAAGGTTACCGCGACTGTCGCCCATACATGTTTACTCATATGTCCTCCAGTGAATTCACCGTAACCCGTCAGGCTACGCCCGATTTCTGAAAGTTTCCTGAATTGGATGTGACAATGGTGTTTCAAAAATCTGATCCGGCACTGTCGATTTCTCGTGGGTTCGTTCGACATAAGGTGTACAGATATATTTTCGAGGAGGATGAATGACACAGCCGGTTGTCCCTGCTGGGGCGAATACATGGATTTTGGGAACGCGCAAAGGAGCGTGGGCGCTGCATACCAATGATGGGTGGCCGTCGCAACTTGCGGAGCCGTGGTTCTTTGGGGCTCAAGTACATCACGCGGTGCAGGATCCGAGAGGCAGCGGAACTCTTTTGGCAGCCGTGCGAACCGGTCACCTCGGCCCGACGGTTTATCGTTCAACAGATCAGGGCCGGACGTGGAAAGAAGCCGAAAAACCGCCTCGTTTCCGGACCAAGGAAGAGTATGCCGACTCGCCGCTCGAATCCGATGACGCCCGCCGCAACGGCCTGATTCTGGACCACGTCTTCTTTCTGACGCCTGGACACACGACGCAGCCGGGTGTCTGGTATGCCGGCTCCAGCCCCATCGGTCTGTTCAAAAGTGAAGACGACGGCATCACCTGGTCGGGCGTTTCCGGATTCAACGACAATCCGACCTTGTCCAAGTGGTGCTACAACTTCGCTCCCGGGACGCCGGACGGACCGAAGTGTCATTCTGTTCAGGTCGATCCCCTGAATGCGAGCCGCTTACTGGTCGGACTGTCCGGTGGTGGTTTGTTTCTTTCAGACGATCAGGGGCGTTCGTGGAAACCAATCAATAAAGGTGTGGCGATGGATTTCGCGCCGCCAAAAGAAGATGGCAGCGAGTACGAATTCGGCCACGATCCTCATGACGCGGTGATTCATCCAGCCAATCCGAGGCGCTGGTATCACCAAAATCACTGCGGGATTTATCGGCTCGACTGGCACGACGGTGCAGAGGAACAACGCTGGAAACGGATCGGGACCAACATGCCTAAAGAAGTTGGCGACATTGGTTTTCCAATGACTTGTCACCCCAAAGACGACAACACCATCTGGGTCGTGCCGATGGATGGTGGGACCGTTTGGCCTCGCACCAGCGTCGAAGGCAAGCCGGCCGTGTTCCGCAGCCGCGATGGCGGCGAAAGCTGGCAACGTTTGGATCGCGGTCTGCCGCCCCGCGCCTGGCATACGGTGCTGCGACAAAGCATGACGCACAATGGAGACCGGTCGCTGAAGCTGGCGTTTGGCACGACTTCAGGGGAAGTGTGGGGCAGTTCCGACGAAGGCGACTCCTGGCATCTTCTAAGCAGCGGGTTACCGAAAATCATGTCGCTGACAGCCGCCCGTTTAGACTAATGGCTACGGTTAGAATTCGCGTCGCTGCACTGCTTCATTCCTATACTGGCGGCAATAAGTTGATCGAAGTCGAGGCTGCAGACGTCCGCGGGGCGATGGCCGCTCTCGATCGTCAATTTCCCGGCCTCGCATTTCGGGTGATCGACGAACAGCAGCAAATCCGGCCACATATGAACATCTATATGGGAGAGGAGAAGGTCCGTGACCTCTCCACTCCGATCGATGATGGCGCCGAGATCTATATTGTCGGAGCCCTCTCCGGAGGGTAGGATTCATCCGTTTCTAAGTGGATCCACTTAGAAACGGACAATTTCCGCACCGTCTATCGGTCCAAAACTAAGGTATCAAGCCTATAGACACTTGCATCGCGTTCCATAGATACTCTCTCCACCAATATCCTAAGTATCGAGTAATTAAAAGAATGCGTACAACTTTCGCCCTTATTTTCGCCCTTCTGTGCGGTTCCGTCTGTTCGCCCCTCATGGCGCAGCAGGCACCCGTTTCGCAGGACATTGTCCAATCCGAAAAAGCTCCTTCCTCCTCCATGAATCTGTCCGGACTGGCCTCAGATTTCGTCAGTGATCAAAAGGCCATCTGGGTGTCTCCTCTTCATATCAATCGCGGAGACGTTGAGTGGCTTGCGCCGATCGGGGCGGGAGCCGCAGCGCTGTTCGCCGTTGATCATCGGATCAGCGATGCCGCAAAGAACGACACCGCTTTGCGAAGTCCATCGAACATGATCTCGAACGTCGGCCTTTATGCTCCGTGGGCAATTCCCGGGGGCATGATGTTGCTCGGCGCGGTCCATAACAATCCGCACACCATGGAAGCCGGCCGTCTGGGTATTGAAGCAGAGGTCGATACGGAAGTGGTGGTCCAGGTCCTGAAATTTATCAGCCAGCGAACTCGTCCGAACGGAGCCGACAGCCAGTCGTTCCCGTCTGGGCACGCCGCAAGCGCCTTTGCTCTGGCGGCAGTCATGTCGCGCGAATATCCCGACAAGCCTCTGGTCAAATTCGGATCGTACGGATTCGCGACCGCAGTCAGCCTCGCCCGCGTCGGCGGCCTGAATCACTTCCCGTCCGATGTGGTGGTCGGCGCAGTGATTGGCGAACTGATCGGCCGCTACGTAGTGCACCATCACGCCGCCCAGATGGCGGAGTAAAACTACTCAAAAGGTTCCGGTGGCGCCAGCGCCACCGGACCGGCCTCCTCCGGGCTTATATCCTTCCGGATTCTCAGCAACAGGCCGGATCGGCTGAAACGCGGCGGACGCCGTCGCAACGAAGTCCAACACCTTCTTATCCCCATCCAGCAAACGATCTGCAGTAAAACCAAAGCGTTCTCGGTTTACACCTTTCGACAACCAGCGTTTGATAGTCAGCACAACCACGATCAACAGCACGCCTAGCAAGATCGGATCCCAGGGATGGCGAGTCATTCCCCAGTAAGGCTTGTTCGTAATTAACGTGACCAACAATAGCGCGCCACTCACATTCATGAGCGGACGGTCTTTGGTGGGAATCGACAGCCACAAGCCGACAACCGGCAGAATCCAGATCGCCAAGTAGGTCAGCCAATAAAACCAACCGCCATCGCCAGAACTGCGAAAGTACATTGGAACGCTGGACCAATGCAGATTTAGAACACCGTAAGCACCCACGAGCGACGACGCCTGAATAAGCGCGTAGTCGTCGCCCGGAAAATCGTCGTTCCATAACAGTCGAAGAGGGCGCAAAACCAGTAACACCGCAATAAACATTGCTGCAGCCAACAACCGCTGAACTTCGCCCGATAGATTGATTGTAAACGGCAGCATTGCCGCGCAAATTGTTGAGGCGATTGCAGCGTAAACAAAGCCGAACATTTGGAACAGCGCGACTCCTGCCGCAGCCGAAACAGCGACCGCGACGAAGGCTTTTTGATTGGTTAACATTAAAGCCGCACTGACACCCAGCAACACGACAGCAGTGCAAAGCAGCGCTTCTTCAATTCCGAATCGATACAATCGCGAACGCCGGACGAGCGCATCGCCGACGGCAAAACACGTTGTCGCCATTCCGAAACAAGCGATGCCCATACTGAAGTCGTCGCGCAAACTGAACGCTTCGGCGATAAACCAAAGCAATGCTACGGCGATGATCACGCCAAAAAGAAAAAGCATGCCGCGAAACGGAAGGTTCGTTTGCTTCAGGTCTATCTGGAGCGTCGCCTCCAAATGCTGTTTTTGGCTAGGTTGAAGCAGGCCGGATCGCTCCCATTCCACTATCAGTGCGCGGGCACGAATGGTGTCTTCCTCGCTTCGGGAGTATCGCCTCATGCTTCTCGTCCGAATCGGCGCGACAGGTCTACGATGATATACACGACGATGGATCCAGAGATAGCGACGTACGCAAGAGATCCCGTTGAATCCATCCTGGAAGTCCGCAAAATCTCCGTCGACACACCCGCATAGGTGAAGAGAATTGCATAAGCAACAAACAGAAACCGCCGAAAATGAATTCCGCCGATCACGGCAATCGTTGCCAGTGTGATCAAACCGATGAAATAGAGTGCTGCCTGGCTTTTATACAACGCCGAGAACAGCGACGTGAACATGACGAGCGCGGCAATATGGAAATAGGTCTCCGTCAGATGCTTCTTCAGGCCGAAACGGTGCAGACTGATGCCGATCGCGATTATCGCAGCACCGTAGAACAGCGCGGATATTCGAAGGTCCTGACTGGACATCAGCCCCAGATGTGAAACACGAACACCGCACCAACCGGCAAACGTGGACAGCGCCAGGGATAGCACAAAACGGTTATCGAACCGGTACGCCAGGATCCAGAAAAGTGCGGACGAGAGCAAGAGGTAATAATCCCAACGGCCCTGCAATAAATGGAATTGGGCCTCGACATATCCAAGTTCGACCGCAAAACTCAAGCAGCCGAGATACAACACGTAGTCGAAAGAGAATGTCGGAGCTTCCATCTGCCGGGACGAAAATGGCTTCGCGCGACTTAAACAGTAAGTGAACGAACCCAGACAGAGAATCGTCAAGCCGGTGACGACCGTTGCGGCGCCCATTGTCGCGGCGTATGTTTGAATGGTCCAGCCAATGCCGGCAACCAGAGAGATGACTCCGAGGTACAGCAATACATTCAGTTCGAAAAAAACTGAAAATCGCCGTTTGGCAACGATCGCCGACAGAGCGTCGTACTGCATTTCGGTGATCGTGCCCGATTGCTTCCAACCTGCGAGCCTTTCGAGGGCAGTCATTTCGCATGCATGTTAACAACCTGCGGAAGCTGCTGCAAACTGTGCGATCGATGCTATAAAATGTTGGGTGTGAATTTGAAGTTCAACGCCAGAATCATACTTGTTCTACTCGTTCTGACTTTTGCGTTGGGCTATGCGATCGACTTTATGAATCCGCTGACGCCGGATCCACCCGCCATTCAAAATTCTCTGCAGTGGCGTATTCTTGTCAGTTTTATTGCAGCGATCCTGTCGGTCAGTATTCAGCAGGTGGTCCTGATCGGTTCGCACATACCCTCAGCTCAAATTCAATTTCCCAGGCCGGCCGATAGCCCGCCCGCGATTTCATCGCCATCGCTGATTCTCGACCTGACTTGCTCCCGATTGATTTAGCAGACGGCGTTCCACCGTCCGAAATGCTTAATCGAATGCAATCTTTGGAGCAAAGTATGAATTTCCAAGGGCAAGGTCCTGCTGAAAATCTCTTCCGTTCTTTCCTGCTGTTTTTTCCAACCGCAGTCTCGCTGATCTTTTCTCTCGCGACGTTTATTGTCGGCGTCGCTTTCGATATCGTCGGTTTACGCTGGCTGAGTCCATTCCTCCTGCGACTCTCGGGCTACGTCTTTTCATTCATCTTCTTGCCGCTGTCGCAACAAAGCGGCCTGTTTAAAAATTTCCAGGGACGTCAGGGAACGCCTACACCTTGATATCCACGCCGTGGCGGCTCCTTGGCATTGTTTTGCTGACGCTATTGGGGATCGTCTCAGCGCCGGCACAGAACTATCAGTTAGGGGCCGAATTTTCCGGCATGCATCTTCATAAGATCGATGAGGCACCGTTTGGTATCGGTGTGCGGTTTAACTCCAAGCTGTTTCGTTTCATCGATACGGATGCGGAGTTAACGCACTATCCCGCGAACTCCGCCGGTAATTTTGGTGAGACGTCTGCGCTTGCGGGAATACGCCTGGGTAAGCGACTCGGTGCGGGGGGCGTGTTTGGGAACGTACGTCCCGGCGTGATTCACTTCGGCGGCGACTATTTCGTCCAACGCATGGACCAGCGGACGCATCCGATGCTGAGTGTCGGGGGCACCCTGGAGTACTATCCAAACCGGCGAACGTTCCTCCGGATCGAGATCGCAGACGCTGTCATTTATTACGGCAGCGCCCGTTTGTTCAATCGCCTGAACCCGGACGCCCTCGGGACTGTTCACAATTTCCAGCCGGGTTTCGGCTTCGGCTTCCGCTTCTAAACGTCTACTCGTCGCGTAGCGCTACGCTCGGATTGAGTCGGGCGGCTCGACGTGCGGGAAGCCATGAGGCCAACGCGGACACGACAAAGAACAACCCGGTGATCAGCATAAACGTCGTAGGATCCGTTGGCGTCACCGCAACGAGCATGGATCGCATAAGGCGCGTGATTTCAAATGCGCCGACCAGACCGGCGGCGACACCAGCCAGACTGAGCGCGAAACCTTCCAACATGACCAGGCGAAGAATACTCATGCGCGACGCCCCGAAGACGATTCGCATACCGATCTCAGCCGTGCGTTGGCGTACCGCTGTCGAGACGACGCCAAACAGACCGATGCTGGCGAGCACAATCGCTACTCCAGCGAAGATGCCGATCAACGTCATCGCGAAACGAGTCGGCGCCAGGGAGCGGTCGACAAAACTGGACATGGGACGCATGTCACCCAGTGCGATCTTTGAATTCAATTCCGCTACCGCGGCACGGGCGGCTGGACCGACGGCATCGGGATCATCAGCGGTTCGCACGATCCATCGAGTTGCATTACCAGCACCCAGGTAACGATCGACAAAGAATACGGCTTCGCGGCCTTCAACGCTGACCGCTTCGTGACGCTGATGTCGGACCACGCCGATGACCTCAACCTTGACGTTGATCGGATTGTTACCGCGCAGATTGCGCAGCAGTAGTGTTTTACCGACTGCGGACTCGTTTGGAAATGCCCGCTGGGCCATCAGTTCGTCAATCACGACCTTATTGCTGTTCGGATTGTTATCGTCCTCCGTAAACGTCCTGCCCATCAGTAGTGGAGTTTTCAGGGCTTCGAAATACCCGGGTAAAACCGAATGGAAATTGGCTTGCCGGAAAGCGCTGGGATCCGCGGCAGCCGCTTCCGTCGCCCAAGGGATAAGGCTGACTCCACCGTCCAACGGGAGTGGATTGGCCGCGCTCACGGACTGGACTCCCGGTATAACCTTGAGACGCTCCGCGACCTGGCGAAGGAACACAGCGCGCGCTTCCTCGTTTGGCTGAGGCGCCTGCAGCAGAAAGGTCAGCACATGGTTCGGATCGTAACCAGGATCCAGATGTTGCAACGCAACGAAACTGCGTAACATCAAGCCGAATCCGATCATCAGAACGAAGGACAACCCGAGTTCGACAATGGCGATGCCGCTGCGCAATCGCCGGCCTCCGCGTAGGCCCGGCGATCCACCGACTCTTAAGGCGTCGATGAGATCGGGCCGAGAGGCACGAAGCGCGGGAACGATTCCGAAGATCACGGCCGTTATGACTGTGATGACAATGGCAAACACCAGCACCGCCGGATCGATTCCGATCGAACCGATACGCGGCAGTTGTTTGGCCGGAGCCAAGGCCAGAACGGCTTGAATACCGAATTGCGCCAGCAATAAACCCAGAATGGCACCCACGGCTCCGAGAATCAGGCTCTCGGTCAGCATCTGCCGTATCAACCGTCTTCGGCTGCTGCCGATCGCCGCACGAATCACCAACTCCCGGTGCCTGCCTGCAGCACGAACCATCAACAGATTAGCGACGTTGGCCGAAGCAATCAGAAGAACAAAAACCACCGCACCGAACAGCGCAAGGATTGAGGTGCGTACTTCACCGACGACATCATCATGCATCGGAACCACACGAAAATGCGCATCCGCATTTTTCTTCAGGACATAAAGCGAACGGAGTTCGGCCATGATACTCTCCGCGTCGGCCTGAGCGGCGGCGAGGGTCACGCCCGGCTTCAATCGCGCGATGACGCGCAACGCTCCGGTATTACGCTGGGCCTCGTTGGTAAAGTTCACGCGCAGGGCTGTCCACAGATCGGCGTCGGGTTCGATACCGGTTCGGGGTGGAAACAAGAGTTGGAATCCGGGATCAAGCACGCCGACGACCTGCGCGCGGTTGCCGTTCAGATCGATGGTCTTACCGACAATCGATGGATCACCACCATATTTCCGCTGCCAGAACGGATAGGAGAGAATCGTGATGATCGGAAGCCGCGGAGGCTGCACCTGCGCTCCAGCCGCAGGCTGAGGCGTACCCGGAGGCGCGGCATTGGCGGGCTGCGGAACCCCGTCTTCTTCGCTGAAGTCACGGCCGAGAAGTATACGGGCGCCCAGTAACGAGAACATGTTCGAGGTCACCGCTCCGGTTCGGACAAGTTCAGGATGACCTTCATCCGCTCCAATCGTGCCCCGTCCTGGAGGAAAAAATCCGGCGACGTTCTCCAGCGTCTTCGTTTTGTCGCGCAGATCCTTGACGTCGGGTATCGGCAAAGGGAAATCCGGCACGTTCCGGGCTCGTAATTCCGTCCATACGAGTACGAGCCGGCTCGGATCATTGTATGGAAGAGGTTTGAGAAGAACGGAATTGACGACGCTGAAAATCGCGGTGCACGCGCCGATTCCCAGGGCGATCATCAATACGGCGATGACCGAGAATCCCAGGTTCTTCTTCAATGACCGTATCGCAAAGCCCACATCCTTAATGAGTGAATCCATCGTGCCGATCCTTTCGCCATTGGCGTTGGTCTCTTCCGTCAGGCACCTGCAATACCACTCCGATGTGGACTCAAGTCATTGAAGGTATTGGGATGGAAGTGTTGCGCGTCGCGAACGATGCACGCTTCAAGACAGCTTCATCCCACAACTGAACAGTAACAGTTCGGTCGATCAGGCATTCTCGGGAGGGCAGCGGTCCCCCATTGCTTTACGAAAACGCTCCCGTTCTTCAGGCGAAAGCTCGCCCCAACCGGAGACGAACCGACGTCGTCGTCCTGAACCGCCGAAGCGGCCGAACAGAATTTTGCTCAACACGAGCAGTGCAGCAGCCTGCCAATATCCGATTTTGGGAACGCCAAAGATCGTAGGCATCGCGTAGTTCCAAAGTCCGAGAACGATCCAGCTGACCGCTGCCACGAAAACAATCCCGAACATCAGGAACATCAATCCGCCGACCAAACGTCGGGTACCAATCATGGCGAATCTTCGTCTGTTCATTTTATTTTCCTTTCCGAATTCAACAGCCCGTGAACCTCCTGAAGGCGGAGGCGGAGTCGCTTAACCGCATAATGTTTTCGCGAAATCAGGGTGTGGACGGCGAGTCCAGTGGCCTTTGAAATCTCAGCGAAACTTTGGCCGTCGATCTCATGCGCGAAGAAGACCGCACGATGGCTGGGGGGCAGTTCCGCCAAGGCGTCCTCAATTTCGCGGATCAAGATCTGGCGGGCATACTGGCCCTCGGGACCCGCGTCAAGCGAGGGCAGCCAGTCGTCCAGAGTCCGGCCCTCGGGATCCTGGACGAATTCCGGCTTTCGCCGACGAAAAATGTCCGTAATCCGATTCTTCGCCACCTGCATCATCCAGGCGCCCGCATGCGCGATCGGCTTCATCAGGCGATACGCTTCGAGCAACTCGCAAAACACATCCTGCAGCAGATCTTCAGCATCGAACTCGTCGGGTAGCCGCCTGCGGATGTATGCCAGCAAACGTCGCCGCTCGCCGGCAAAGACATTCGACAAGCGCTCATTCTGTTCCGACTGATCGTCCGTCATGGCTAGAGCGTCCATCCTCACTTTAACTAGACGAAATTGAGGCTGAAATATTTTCGCAATCGTGAAACGAATTGCGATCTACGGCGGGGTTTGCGAATATAGAACACATCCAGCTCAGTCCCAAAAGAGGTGCGAATCATGTCAGCCCAAAACGAGGTGCGAATCATGACCGAAGAATGGTTGCTCCGACTCGCAAATCAGATTAAGGAAAAGGAACGGGTGCCGGCCGAGGTATCCGCTCAAACACGTCGCCGGGTTACATTCTTGAAACAAAAGGGACCTGCCTTTTGGAAGGCATTTTCCGATTCGCTGGATCAGAGCGTGGGTGAATTGAAGAACCTGTTGGAAGGCGATGTCACTCTAGCCGAAGGTCCGCTGACGTATTCGTTTAACAGCACGACGTCACAGATCGAATTGACTAAAGCTGCATTTCCCGCGGTTCGCTTCAGCGCCGTACCGCATTTTGAGCGTGAAGTAGCAGAAATTACATATCAGGCCGCCGGTGCAAATAGTTCCGCATCGGTAATGCAGTGTCAATTTCAGGTCAACGATGGAAGATTGACGATGCGTCTGGACGGCCGTCACTTCGTCAATCCGGTAGACGCCGCAACATTTGTGATGGAGCGTCTCTTCCGGATTTCCGCTTCCCGTCCCGAGTCGCGGGATTCCCATCTCGGACGGGTCGGCAGCGAGTAAGTTTAAAGCGTCCGCTGCATCAAAACGGTATCGATCCAGCGGTCGAACTTAAAACCGACTGCTTGCAAGACTCCGACGTGTTGGAACCCGAGCTTCTCGTGAACGCGAATGGAAGCGATGTTCCCGCGGTCGCCGATCACCGCAATCAACTGCCGGCAACCCCACTGCCGGCATTCGACAATCAGTTGCTCGAGCAGCTTCGCGGCGATGCCTCTGCGCATGAATTCGCGATGCACATAAACCGAATCTTCGAGAGTAAAGCGGTATGCCGGTCTCGGTCGATACAGGCCAGCGTAGGCATAGCCGACGATACGATCATCTTCTTCCGCGACGAGATACGGCAATCCGCGATTGACGACTTCCTGCCGGCGACGCGCCATCTCGGCGACATCCGGCGGTTCAATCTCGAAGGAACCGGCACCGTTCAACACATGATCGGTGTAGATTTCCGTGATTTGAGATATGTCGCGATCGTTTGATGTTCGAACCCGCAAGGGACTAGAACCCGCCGCGACAGCTTTTCACTTCCGATGAGATGTTGCCGATGTCGGAATTCAGGCCGCGGCCGCCGTAGCCACTGTTATCCCCGCCATATCGGCCTCCGCGGACGGAGCGGATGAAAGTGCTGGTGTCGTCCAGCGGTAGCGTCGCCACATTGGCACAGAAGATGTTCCACAGTCCGCCACCCAGATAGTCTTCGACATTTGAAAGGTAGAAAGCGGAAACGACTCCGTCCATCTGTCGAAGGTATTGTCCGACTGAACGGATCGCGCTGGGACCGGCAAAATTCCCAATCACCGGCACGATCAGATTCTTCGTTTCCAAATCTTTAATGAAACCGAAATTCTCCTCGTTCCCAAGGTAGCTGCGATCCAGCCCATCCATATCGGTCGCTTCCATCAAGGTCGCATAGTTGGTGCCGCCGAAACCGCGCCCAAAACCGCCGCCACCTCCGCTGGACCCGTAGTCGATGGTCGGACCGAAACGGTAGAAGTTCTGGTAAACGTACTCAATGCCGTCGATGTCGAGAGAATTCAATTTAAAGGAGTGTTTTTCCGTCAGCCAGTTGTCGATCGCTTTCAGGTTCGCCTTATAGAGTTCCTCGCTGGCCGGAACCTTCAGGTAGGCATCGAAGATTTCTTTGGCGCTCGACTTCTTGTCCAGACCGTCGGGCCGCTTGCGCGAAAACAGTAGTCCGACGAAGTCTGCCCGATCCTTGGACATTTCAAACAATGCCTTGTACATCAGATGGAGGTCCTTGTTTCCGCGCCGGATGTCGACAATAAAGGCGATTTTCGGCTTTAGCGCGACCATGTAAGTAAAGTTCTGCTCCGGCCCAACCCCCATATACACGCGTCCCGCTTTTGCGGTTTTCGCGAGGTCCGGTATGACGTATTGGAAATACAGTTCGTTGGACAGCAGGTTGTCCGATCGAAAAGTACCATCCTCTTCTGACGCTTCCACCGACATGGTCCAGAACATCACGTCGGAAAGTTTTTCGGGAATCTGGGCCTGAACGCGAGCAGTGATCGAGAAAAGGAGAGCGAAAATCGCAACAACCTGAATACGTCTACGGTTCAACATGGGACCTCCGGCTTTGAACTCGCGCTAGCTTATCACGTGAGCTTGCCGGAGAAGGAATTGCAAAGCGGCGTGAGTGGAATCAACAGCACTGTCCGGTTCACTGTGAGGACTGTGGCCGGCTCCGGAAATGAGATGCAACTGCAGTATTGGACAAGCTTTTCGAAGTTGGAGCAACTCGTCCGGCTCGGTCCTCGGATCATCGGAGCCGTGGATCAGTAGCGCGGGTACGCGTAGTTGGCCAATGTTGCGCGAATAGAGATCACGAGCGGGATCGCCGCAGGTTTCGAGAATGTCGAGCCACGCTTGACCATGTACCTTTAACAGATATTCCCAATAGTCCTCTCCGTGTTCCGCAGCGAGAATCGACGCCACGCCCGAACCGAATTTGCGAGGGTTGGTTGCTGCAGTCTCGAAGAAACTACGGGAAGACGGTTTGCAGCGATCGTAGTGAATAGCCTCCAGAATAATTGCCGAAAAACGCTCGGGTTGAGTGATGGCCATACGGGCAGCCGTTACCGCACCGTCGCTGTGGCCCCACAGCAGGCAACGATCGATTCCTAATCCGTCGAGAAGCTGTCGCATCTCCGCCGCTGCGTGTTCATGAAACCCCGTTGGGAATGACATCAAGCGTGGGGATTTCCCGTAGCCTGTCCGGTCTGGAATCAGGATCCGATACCGCGATTGAAGGGCGTCGATTTGAACGTCGAATGGGTAGAGCGAATATCCCCAGCCGCCGTGAAGGAAGAGCAGCGGAAACCCTTTTCCAAAGTCTCGATAGTAGAGATCGTTTGCCACGTTGGAATGATAGTGGGTCAGTTTGAAAATCGGAAGCGGCCGGAATTTCGGTATCTTTAATGGCGATGCAGTGTCGTCATTTCGGGATTTGCGGCGGTTGCAGCCTGCAACATCTTTCATACGCCGAACAACTTCGGAAGAAAGAGGAGGCGCTGCGGGCTCGTTTCCCGGATCTGCCGTTCGCGACTCCTTTATTCCTGCCGTTTGACGAAGGCAACAGAACCCCGTGGGCGTTCCGGCAAAAAGTATCGTTCGTCTTCGGTTCCGGTCCCGGTGGGAAGGGTCTGATCATGGGCCACTACGAACAGGGTTCTCGCCGAATCGTGCCGGTAGAAGAATGTCCCGTGCACAGCACCCGAGGTAACCGCATCGCGTTTGCCTTGCGCGACCTTCTCTCGCGCGCTGGAATCAGCGCAGCAGGGCCTTCGCTCAAGGGAATCCTGCGACACCTCATCATTCGCACCACTGTGGACGATCGCGAAGCGGTGGCCGTGCTCGTGGTCACCAGAAATGACAAATCCCTGAGAAAACCGGTAAGGGCGCTACTTTCATCGAACGATCGCCCGGACGGCTTCTTTATCAATATCCATGATGAACCCGGTCCATTCATGGTCGGACCGCAGACGATCCGGATCGAGGGTCGCAGTCACGTGCGGGAAACGGTCGGCGGTTTATCCTATCTAATATCGCCGACGGCTTTCTTTCAAACCAACGTTCGCGCCGCAGCCGTTCTGCAACGAACCGTCACCCGAGCGGTTGAGGGATCCGAACGTGTACTGGATCTGTACTGTGGAAGTGGTCTTTTTACCCTGCCGATTGCGTCAGTCGGCGCGTATGTGGTCGGGATTGAGGAAAACCGGCAGGCCATTCAAGATGCGCAGGGAAATCTACGTCTGAACCGAATTCCTGAGGAGCGGATTCGATTTACAGCCAGACGCGTTGAAGAAGCTCTGGCCCGCCTCAGCCGTGAGAAATGGGACGCTGTTGTGCTGGACCCACCACGACAGGGGTGTCCGGTTCCCGTGCTGACGACCGTCTTCGAAAAGATTGCTCCTGTCAAAGCCGTGTATGTGTCCTGCAATCCTGACGCGCTGGCCGCTGAACTGCCGATCATCCTCGCTTCCGGATATCGCGCCGAAGCCGTTAACGCCGTCGACATGTTTCCACATACCGATCATATTGAAACAGTTGTTCAACTGCACCGTATCCGGAGGTAACCTTTTAATATGCGTCCCCTCCGGATTCTCCTGATCATCGTGGTCGTCATCGTGTTGGGTGTTGTTGTGATCGGTTGGCAAATGATGCAGCGAGGGTTCAGCGCCCGCCTGTCCCCAAATCGAATCGAGTCCTTCATCGCGCCGCGCCTGCGAAACCTGGCGATTCCCAGCAAAGCGCGCGATGCGAAGAATACGATTCCCGACAGCGCGGATGCGCTCACCGAAGCGATGGCCCACTTTGCCGATCACTGTGCTGTCTGTCACGATGCTGACGGCAGCGGCGAAACCCACATCGGTAAAGGCCTGTTTCCCAAACCACCGGATCTGCGGGAGAATAGGACACAGGATCTGACGGACGGAGAGATCTATTACATTATTGAAAACGGCGTCCGCTATACGGGAATGCCCGCTTTCGGGCAAGGTAACGATAACGGCCAGGATGAAGACACCTGGAAGCTGGTGCGGCTTATTCGTCGCTTCCCTACTTTGACTCCGGAACAAATGCAACAGATTGATCAAATGACGCCCAAAAGTCCGATGGAACTTCAACAGGAACAAGATATCCAGAATTTCCTGCAAGGCGGCGAAGCACCGGCCTCGCACGAACATCACCAACACTGAATGAGGAGTAGAACAAGCATGTACAAATCATTGGTTATTGCATTAAGCGCACTGTTACTGGTCAGCACGCTCTTGTTAGCGCACGGTGCTCCAATCCTGGGCACAATCACCGCGATGGACAAAGACTCGATCACCGTCACCGACAAAGACGGAAAAAACATCGTGATCGGCTTGGAGAAGGCCACCAAATACGTGAAAGACAAGAAACCAGCGACAATGGGCGACCTCAAGGTCGGAACCCGCGTGGTGATTGACGCTCATCAGGACGAGAAAACTAAGGCCTACAAAGCCGAGGAAGTGCAGATCGGCGTCGCCGCCCCGGAGGCGAAGAGTGCTGCGAAGAAGGCTCCGAAGCCGAACCGGTAGACCTCGCGACTAGCCTGCAAACAACGCGAACAACAGAACCACCAGGCCGATGCCGCAAAGAAATCCGATCATTCGGTCGTAGCGGCGCCCATGCGACGCATAGCGAATCTGCGGCAGCAGCGTCGTCGCACTGATGTAGAGAAAACTGCCCGCCGCCATTGACAGCAGCGGCGCGGTTAGCCCCTGGAAGCGCTCGGCAAACAACAGGAAACCGAGCGCTCCAATACCCGCGGTTAACTGAACTCCGGCCAGCGCCAGAAGCGAGCGCCGGCGTTTCCAACCCGAAGCGCGCAGCAAGGTGTAATCGCCGATCTCGTGTGGAACCTCGTGCGCGATCACGGCCAGCGCGACCACCACTCCGGATCGTATCGACAACATAAAGCCTGCCGCGATTGCTGCACCATCGCCAAAGTTGTGGAGGATATCGGAGGAGAGGAGGGTTGTGGGCAGAACTGGCGCCCCCTTCTGATCCGTATGATGCTCGTGTCCAATTAGCCAGTCGACAACAGTGAGGATAATGAAACCGAATAGCGTCCAGTCGAGCGCGTGCGGACCAAACTGATGCACCGTCTCCGGCAGGATGTCCAAAAACACCGCTCCCAATAAGGCGCCGGCAGCAAATCCGACCAAGGCGCCCTGGTGCCGCACCAACCAGCGCTCAGGCAGTAACCCGCCGCTAAGACCAACAAGTCCGTCCGCGACCAGTGCCAGGAAGATCAGGAGATCGGTTTTCGTCACCACGTGAATAGTGTCTCATGCAAACCAAAACCCATGGATGTAACCGAATTGCAATGACCGCATGCTAGGATTCCATCAGCAAGTGTCTCTACGGATTTTTCCCGCATTACTGACGCTCCTCCTGATGGCCGCATCCTGGTGTTCCGCCCAGACAGTCCCAGATACCGGTTCGACGCCCGCCGAAGAGCAATGGAACCTGTATTATCAAGCTACGTCCATTGGAAGCACGCACCCTGGTTTTCCCGCTCTCTATACCGGCGCGTTCAGCTTGCAACCGCATCCGGAAGCGGAGGTTTCGCTGACAACGACGCTGTTCTTCGGTTTTCGCTTCGCTCACAATACGCAGGTTTATGGCAACCCGGAGATTGCGGGCGGGCGCGGTTTCAGTAACGTGAATGGCCTCGCAAATCAGTACAACGGCGAACTGCCCCGAGTCGGCAGTGCCACGCCAAAACCATACCTGGCGAGGGCCTTTATTACTCACGATGTGAGTCTCGGCGAGGACCGTGAAAACATTTCATCGGATGCCAATCAACTCGCCGGCTCCAGACCGTTAAGAAGATATACCATCGTGATCGGACGCTTCACCGTCACCGATTTCTTTGATAACAATCGCTATTCCCACGATCCGCGGACTCAGTTCCTGGGCTGGTCCACGATGTATAACGGAGCCTGGGATTACCCCGCAGATACAAGAGGTTACACGTGGGGATGGGTACACGAGCTTCGTTTGAAGGACTGGTCCTTTCGCTATGGCAGCGCGGCGATGCCACGTGTCGCAAACGGCGGACGTTTCGACCGACGCCTGTTTCGCGATCGTGGTGATGTCGCCGAAACGGAATACCGCTACGCTGTTCGCGAGCATGAAGGTACCGCCCGTTTGCTGGGTTACGTCAATCGTGCTCAAGCGGGCGATTACGGAGAAGCGATCCGTTTATCGGAACTAACCGGAACCCGACCCGACATCACGGCAACACGGCGCGTCGGAACCGTGAAATATGGCGCTGGAGTCAGCGCCGACCAGGAACTATCGAAGAATGTCGCTGTTTTTCTCCGCCTCGGTTGGAATGACGGTAAGACGGAAAGCTTTGCCTTTACCGCCATCGATCGTCTGGTCAGCAGCGGTGTCTCGATCGCGGGAACCCGCTGGCACCGAGCCGACGACAATGCCGGAACGGCGCTCACGGTCGCCGGAATATCGGGAGTCCATGCCAATTACCTCGCCCACGGCGGCTACGACTTCCTGATCGGCGACGGCGCCCTGAACTACGGCCACGAATACACGTGGGAGTCGTATTACAGCGCCCAACTGATCAAAGGCTTCTTCGCCAGCTTCGACGCCCAACATTACTGGAACCCCGCGTATAACCGTGACCGCGGCCCCGTCTGGGTGGCCAACCTCCGTCTGCACCTCGAATTCGGCAAATAATCGGCCCTGAATTTTTTATAATCTAACAATGCGAAAACTGAAGCCGGCCTTCATTGCCCCCCTGTTATTTCTCGTTGCGTTAACGTCCTCTGCGCAAGTACCTGCGCGAAGCAGTAGCAATGCGTTGCTCGCGCCGTTCAGCTTGCCTTTTCAGGCGCCTCCCTTCGACAAAGTGAAGGACAGCGATTTTATGCCCGCGTTTCAGGAAGGCATCAAGCAGCAGCTTGCGGAGGTCGATCAGATCGCGAATAATCCCGCTGCGCCAACATTCGATAACACCGTAGTCGCACTGGAGCGATCGGGCCAAACGTTGCTCCGCGTCAATATGGTCTTCAATGCGTTGGCCGGCGCCAATACCAACGACGACCTGCAAAAGCTGCAGGAGGAAATCGCTCCGAAACTCGCAGCGCAACAGGACGCCATCAACCTGAATTCGAAGCTGTTTGCACGACTCGAAAAACTTTACAACGATCGCAGCAAGCTCAAACTCGACGCGGAATCGGCTCGCCTGCTTGAGTACAACTATCAACAGTTTGTGATGTCCGGCGCTAAGCTGTCGGAAGCGGACAAGACCAAACTCAAAAAGTTGAACGAAGAAGATGCGGCACTGAGCGCCAAGTTCTCCAACCAGCTGTTGACCACGGCAAAGAACTCGGCTCTCGTCGTGCGCGATAAATCGGAATTGGCCGGCTTGTCCGAAGCGGACCTGGACGCCGCGGCACGCAACGCAAAGTCTCGTAATATCGACAATGCATGGGTTCTGGTGCTGCAGAATACGACTCAACAGCCGCTGCTTCAATCGCTGACCAATCGAGCAACTCGCGAAAAGCTCTTCAACGCCTCCTGGACCCGCGCCGAACACGGCGACGCCAACAACACAGAAAAGACTATTATCCGTCTCGCCCAGATCCGGGCGGAGAAAGCCACTTTGCTGGGAAAACCCAACTTTTCGGCCTGGCGGCTGCAGGATCAGATGGCCAAGACTCCAGACACGGTACAAAAATTCATCGAAGATCTTGCCGGACCGGCCACCAAGAACGCCCAGGCCGAAGCAGCCGACATTCAGGCTCTAATCGACAGCCAGCACGGCGGCTTCAAAATGGAGCCTTACGACTGGAACTTCTACGCCGAACAAGTGCGAAAGGCGAAATTTAACGTCGACGAAACCGAAATTAAGCCCTATTTCGAGTTGGACCGTGTTCTTCAGGACGGCGTTTTCTTTGCGGCCCATGAACTTTACGGCCTGACGTTTAAAGAGCGGCATGACCTGCCGGTCTATCAACCGGACGTGCGCGTATTTGAAGTGTTCGATAAGGACGGTTCGCATCTCGGCCTGTTCTACTGCGATTACTTCAAGCGCGATAACAAGAACGGCGGCGCCTGGATGGACGTTTTGGCGATTCAGTCCAGACTGCTCAAAACTAAGCCGATCGTCTACAACGTTGCCAACTTTACCAAACCTGCCGACGGCCAACCGGCGTTGCTCAGCTTCGACGACGTGACCACAATGTTCCACGAGTTCGGACACGCACTGCACGGGCTCTTTGCGAATCAGCAATACCCGAGCTTATCGGGAACGGCCGTCGCTCGCGACTACGTCGAATTCCCTTCGCAGTTCAACGAACACTGGGCCCTTGAACCGGCGGTTCTGTCCCACTACGCGGTCCATTACAAGACCCATCAACCGATGCCGGCAGAACTCGTGGATAAGATTAAGAAAGCTTCTAAATTTAATCAGGGCTACGCATTGACGGAACTGATCGCCGCCGCAGAACTGGACATGCAGTGGCATACCATTTCACCCGGTACGGACATTCCCAATGCCGACGAGTTTGAAGCCACTGCGTTAAAGAAGACTCATCTGGATCTGCCGCAGGTGCCCCCGCGCTATCGCTCCAGCTATTTTCTTCATATCTGGGCCAACGGCTACGCTTCCGGCTATTACGCCTATCTGTGGACGGAGATGCTGGACGACGACGCGTTCTCCTGGTTCAAGGAAAATGGCGGAATGACGCGCCAGAACGGGCAACGTTTCCGCGACATGATCTTGTCCCGCGGCAACACCGAGGACTACGCCAAGATGTTCCGCGAGTTTCGCGGCCGCGATCCTAAAGTCGACGCCATGCTCGAGCAGCGCGGCCTGAAGTAGTCAGGCTGCGTCGTCAATCTTTGCCGCGAGGATAAAGTCGCTCTCGGTCAGGCCGTCAATCTTGTGCGTCCAGATCTTGACCCCGACTTTACCCCAGGCCAGAAAAATGTCGGGATGATGGCCCTGGTCTTCGGCAATCCCGCCGATCTTGTTAGTGAAGGCGAGGGCCGTCTTGAAGTCCGGAAACGGAAACTCTTTTTCGATGTGATGATTATTGACGACCGACCAGTTCTTCACCTGGGCCGATAACGGCTTGATCTGCTCTGCGGTTAAAGGAGGCACGCCGCCTCTGCAAGGAACACAATCCCTTTGCGATAAGCCCATTTTCGAATACCCCTGTTTGAGGATAGCAAGAGACGGGAATCATTCCCCAAAAAACACTATTGATAAACACGCTCGGATGCTAACGTCGAAGAGCAGGCCCTTAACGTGCTGATCACCGATCTGAAGAAGGATGGTCTGGGAGGCATGGGGTTGGCGAGAATTCCCGTTGGTTCGCCGAACAGAACATCCCGATCTTACGAAAACCATTCACTTTAATGTCGCTGCAGGAAGTGGTGGACTCGGTCTTGCAACGGCTTTGAAACCGTATTGCCCGATTGCAGTCAAACATAATATGCGCGAAGAGCAAAGCCTTCATGTCCCGCCCGGAAAACTGTGGCAGAGCGTCTGCGGAGCTGTTGAACTGCCATTAAGCGATTACGAGCACGTGATTGGTTGTCCCGCGTGCGAGAAACTGATCACCGAAATCGCCGAGGCCCTGGACGATATTGCGAGCCAGTGGCCGGAAGGCGGAGCCGCCGCGTCATGACAATGACGGATCAGCTGTGCTTCGCTTCGTGAAAACGAATCCCTAGTGTTTCCAATTCGTTCAAGATCGGTTCATAAATAGACGGTTCAACCGGAATAAAGACTCCCGGCGTCTTGATACGCCCCGTCAGGATCATCTTGACCGCGATCGCCGCCGGAAGGGCTACCGTCCGCGCAACCGAGGTGTCTCCGCCCGGAATTCCGTAATCGAGCAGCGTTGAAGTGAGCCGTTCGGTACTACCGCCCGGCAATTCGGCGGTGAATTCGTGGTGCATGACTACCATGTCGCGATCGTTCGGATTCATCGACAGTCGCTTCAACATGATCGCGTTCAACTGCGTCAGCGGATCATTGGCATTCGCGGGAAGCGGTTCCTCGCCAAGCAGGCCCAGCCACTCCAATCTTTTCACGGCGGCTGCGTAAGTCGGGAAGCCGAGTTTGCGGGCTACACTCTCCGTCAGACCCGATGTGGAAGCGCCAATCAGATGCGCTGTCATGTCGCGGTACGTCCGACCGGTGAAATTCGGCACCGGCTCATCCCTCAACCAACCCAACGCGACGATCGAGCGCAAGGTCTCGCACCAACCTGGCATGCGATATGTGCCCCGGTACACGGTTCGCGCATCCTTCAGCCCGTATATCTCTTTGTATGGTAGCGAATCGCGGTTGGGATAATTTTCGAATGTCCCGGCGCCCGGAACATCCTGCAGCCGGTAATTCTCGAAAAGTCGTTCGCCGGGAATCTCGACAATAGAGCCATTCTCCAACCACTTTGCGGCATTTCGAGAGGCCAGAAGTACACCACGAGGCGACCAGGAAAACTTGTAGCCGAACGGATTGTTACTCGAATCGTGAGCCGGCAGCGCTCCTGTCGTGGAGCGGAAGCTCGTCACTTTTCCGCCGCGTTTCTCGACATCGTGAATGACTCGCATCGCGGACATATGATCGATGCCGGGGTCCAGACCCGCCTCATTCAAAACGATGATTCCCGCCTGTTTCACTCGCGGTTCCAGGGCACGCATTGCCGGTGATACATACGACGTCGTCAGCATGTTCTTGCGATGCTGAATGCATGCCTCTGCAACCATCGGGTGATACGTGTAGGGCAGCAGGCTAACCGCAAGATCCGTAGTGGCGATCAGTTCGTTCAAGCGCGTCGCGGCATCGGACTGGGTGACATCCAGCGCGACGGCTTTACCGTGCGGATGTCCTCCGATCATCGTTCGGGCCTTGTCGACGGTTCGTGTGGCCTGAGTCACTTCGATATTTCCGGATTCGAGCAGATACCGAACGATCGGCCGGCAAATCAAGCCGGCTCCAAGAATGAGCACTTTTTGCATCGTAACCCCTTGAATCGCGCCTACACAGACGTCGACTGAATGTATTTAGACATGTAGAGATAATCCGGCGTGAACTCGCCGCGATGAACGATGATCCCTCGCTTGATCGCGTCCGGCACCGCCAGTTGATCGTAGGGCTTGGCGAAATCGGCCTTGGCAATCGCCGCGACGAACGGCATGAGCATATCCCCGAAGCTTGTCGACGCTTCGCGGGGCAGTTCGGATGGAAGTGTATCCACCGCCATGATTACAGGACCCATGCCTTCCCAACCGCTCGCCGCCCTGCCGTCAGATGGAACGTAGGTGTAGATCGGGTCCCCAGGCTCTGTCGAACGCACCGTACATTCGATCGAACCTTCGATGTCGCAACTGATGTCGCCGATCACTCTCAGCCGCGGCTGACGCTTAGCGGACCAGGCGCGACGAACCCAATCTTTCGTGACCAGCCGCGGATAGCGCGCATCCCAGTAGATGCAGTTCACGAGCGCGGTCAAGTGCGGCAGATACTCTTCAAAGCGCGATTCATACTTCTCGGGCTCTCGGTAATACTGCTGCAGATCGAACTTCGCCCCCACATTCCGGGGCCGGGCCATGTCCTGCTCGTAAAAAACCACTTTGTATAATTTGCGGTTCGACGCACTGCCGCTGCTCATCCAGCGGCTGAAATCGGCAGCATGGAGCGTTTCATGAGGCAGCAAATCGAAGATTTCCTGCGCTCCCTTGGACACGTTTCCATAACCGGTGAAGCCGACGACTAAAGGTGAAAGCGAAGCGGGTAAACCTTCACGGGCGATCTGCTCGCCGGCCTGGCGCAGCGCCGATTTTGCTTCTTCCAGACCCGAATATTCCAAAGGCCGCTTGAGGTTGGCTAACGGATTCGGCATTCCTTCCCACGCGAGCCGTTTCCCCAGTGTGTACAGCGTCTCGAACATACCGGCCGTTCCGGCGTAATTGCCAAAGAAAATCAGGCGGCGGTTCTGTTCGTCGGTCACTTTCTCGTAATCGATCAGAGTCGCACCGCGGTCGATGATCTTCCGCAGCATCGGCATGTTGTAGGGCTGTCCTTTAAACGTGTGAGAAAAGAACATATACGTTCCGTGCCGCCAGAAGAAATCGGCAGGGATTTCTTTTACTGCGAACACCGCACCGCAATTGGACAAATCTTCCTGTACGACAGCGCCGGCGTTGGCGTACTCCTCGTCCTTAAATATGCGGATCGTGGACGGCTGGACGTATACTTCAAGCCCCTGTTGGATCAGGATTCGGACATGATCTGGTGTGAGGGGGACTCGTCGCTCCCACTCGTTCTTATCTTCGCGGCGTAAGCCAACCTTCATAGCGTGAACATAACATGAAATGAATCTGTGGTACTCATAAGGGCGGTCAGTTTGCGGGAGGAATGGATGAAGAAGTGGTGGATTGTCATTGCACTCATCGCGTGCTGCGGTCTCGCGACCGCGCAGAATCTGAAGCGGACAGCCGATCCGCACGAACGCGGTTACAAAGATTCGGATTTTCCACGGGTGCAGAAACTTGCGCCCAACGTCTACACCTATGAGGTCGTCGTCGGAAGTCCGGCCGAGCGCTATACCACGAACACCCTGTTCGTAGTAACGAAGGACGGGGTGCTGGTCGCCGACGGTCAGGCGACGCCGGATGCGGTCAAAGCGATGCTCGCCGCGATCGCGAAGATCACCCCGCAACCGGTGAAATACGTGGTCATGGGATCCGATCACGGCGATCACACCAACGGATATTCCGCTTTTCCGGAAGGGATTGAGATCATCGCGCACCCAAATTCGAAAGCGAATCTGGAACGTCAGGCGAATGCGCCGAACCGATCGCCAAATGCCGCGAAGATTGTGATGCCGACCTCGCTGGTTCCGGATCAACGAGTCTTGAAACTGGGCGGAACTGAAATCCGCATTGAGTTTCTCGGGCGTGCGCATACGGGCGGCGATCTGGTGGTCTATCTGCCGAAGGAGAAGGTATTGTTTACCAGCGAGATTTACCTCAATCACATGTTCCCCGCCATGCGGTCGGCCTATCCCTCCGAGTGGATGCAGGTGTTCAAGAAACTCGACAAGATTGACGCCAAATATGTGATTCCGGGACACGGTTTTGTGGACGATCCCAAAACCCTGAAGGAAGAGCTGAAAGCCTACGAGAAATCGACGGAAGCGGTCATCGCCGAGGCCAAGCGTCTGCACGATGCCGGCGTTCCCGTCGAACAAGCGGTCAAGCAGGCCAACTGGGGAGAATACCAATCCTGGTCCGGCGCCCCGTCTCAGGGTCCCATTGTCGTCCGCCGGGTGTACGACGAATTAGACGGCAAGTTGAAGTGATGCCCCACTGCCCTGCTGTAGCGGCGGTCTATGACCGCCGGTTTTTCAGTCTCGAACAAACGATTCTTGTTGGAATCTGGAAGACCGGCGGTCAGAGACCGCCGCTACAACGGAATGGGGTTCGTCACAATTTCCCGTAATTGAAGGTGAAGTAGTCGTATGCGTAACGCGTGACGTCCGCGATCACGCGCTCGCGGTCCGCTGTTGCGGCTCTGGCATCCTTCATTAGCACCGTCACCGCCAGATGACCTGCGTTGTAGGGAAGAAACACAATGCCCGTATCGTTAATCGATCCGCCTATCGTCCCGGTCTTATGCGCAACGACCGTATCGGAAGGCAATAGCCCGGGAATCCGCGCAAACCCGGTCTGGCATTCCTTCAAAATATCGATAATCTCATCGGAAGTCGCGCGATCAACAATCTGCCCCGCAAACAACTTCTCCAATATCCGATTCATGTCGGAAGGCTTCGCCACATCCTTCAGCGTCTGATTAAACTGCTGATTCGCCCGAGCCGCGGTCGCCGGCTCAACCGCATCCAATAGCTTTCGCACTTCCCGCACCGGACGCGCGCCATAAGTCGCATAGTCCAATCCGGACTGATCCAGAATCATCTCCTGCGTCGTCCGATCGACACGAATCGAATCCAGCCCCAGCGCTTTCATCCGCGCCGTCACATTGGCCGGTCCCACTCGATTCAACAGCAGGTCCGCGGCGGAGTTATCCGAAATCCGCATCATCATATTGATCAGGTTTCGAATATTGATTTGAATACCGGGAGGATCGAACAGCGCAATCATGGACCCGCTGCCGATATGGAGATCCGAGGGCATCACGTCCATGCGATCTTCCAAAGACAACTTCCCTGCGGCCTTTTGGTAATACAGCTCGACGAGGATCGGAAGCTTGAAGGCGCTGCCCATCGGATAGCGATCGTCGGCATTGACCAGGACCTCGGTTCCGGATTCGAGGTGTTTGATCGCCACACCGACTTCGCCGCGGGCATGAGGAAGGGTCTTTTCAATCTGCGCGCGCAGGATTGACAGATCGGCGGCGCCGACGCTCGACGAAAAGGCGAGCATCAAGCCCAGGAGCAATCGGATTCGGATTTTCACTATACGTCCTCCTGCCCGCCATTGTACGGGAAGGGAAGCGGACGCGTGAAAACCAATCAGGACGCGGCGAGAACGTCGAAACGCGAGACACCGACAACTCGATACCCCGTATCCGTTTTTCTTAATGTCACGGTTACCGGGTGCCCCTTGTCGTTCGCAGATTCGATTACAGCAGAGAAATAGGAGCCGGGGCCCGCTTGAACAATCTGATCCGGCAGATGCGGCGACGCCGCTGCTCCAGCGATCGCAGACCTCGAGCCCTTGAAATTATCGAAGCGGAACCAATGCACGGTATACCGGCGTGCTGCAGCAGCGTGATAACGGACACCGAGATCATCAAATCTCAACTCGCTATTCTCGACCCGAAAATCGTCCACCGGCAGAACCTTCGGCAGAAACGTCGCAGCGATCTTATCCCGCCGTTGGATCAGCGTCTTCGTCATGTAGTCGACAACGCGTCGATTACTGTACTGAGCCGTCTCGACGACCGCTCGAATGTCGTCGTCGGTAAACGCCATCAGTTGCTTCGTGGCCCAATAATCGTCATCGGGAAGTCTGCTTAAGAACGCCGGATTCGGATAATCGGATTTCCAATCGTCCGGATAGAACTCCTGAGCGGTGAAATTACCGGCGGCAGGTAAATGCGGATATTCGATCCTTTCCCAGGGCTTCGGCACTACACCGAACGACAAGATCCCGTGCAGCGCCTTGCCTGGTGTACCCAGCATGAATTCGTGTCCGAGCCGTGGATCCTTAATCGTGTCACTGTCGCTTCCCAGCGCGGAATTGAAGTCGATGAGGTAATGTTTGATGTAACGGATACCATTTTCATTCACCACCACATCCAGGGTGTTGCCGTTACGTGCGTCCGTATTGTTTAACCAGGCGTAAAAAATATCCAACGCTCTCAGGTCCCGCCGGTTCTCGTGAAGGACGATATCATTCGGATCGTCGGCACGGATCTCGTCGTAATAAAAAGGACCGAGCGAGTCGCCGTCGATTTTGAGGCTGGCCATCATGCGAATCGATCCGTCGGAATAGTGCGGGATCTTTTTCGTCATTAGCTTGAAGTCGTCCCACGTCATCCTTCGCTTGCGCCCAGTCTCGTCCGTGAGTTCCGCCTTCTTGGACATCTTAAAGTCGCCCTGCGTAGCATAGACGAGACTGTTCTGAGGAACGTTGTAGCCCAGAGCATACATGAAGCGCGAAACGATGATGTCCGCGGCCGTTGCCATCTCCGGATTGCTCATCGGATCGACTTTGACGAAGTACAGCCTGCCCTTCGCATCTTCCATGCGGAACCCCGGAGTGACTCCCTCGGTCTTCCCGCCGACGATCGTGAACGGCCCTTGCGGTTTCTCGCCGGTAACCGCACCGCGCTGAAGTTCCTCGCGCGTCATTCGCTTCCAACTGTGTCGGCGCGTGTACCACGCGCTGTCTGGCGGATCACCGACGGTGTTGATTCCAGCAGCCGCTATTGGTGGCCGAGGCTTCCACTGCGCCGACTTCGTCAAAAAATCCCACAGGTAGTTGATTTTGTGAACGAAGGGTTTCGGTTTGCGCACCGGTTGAGGCGGAGGCATCCGTTCAATCGGATCGTCCGGAAAGTAAATCGGAACCGGTGTCGACGCCGACACGAAAAGCGGCGCGACAAGGACGGCCAGTATCAAAACAGCTTGTTGAATACGAACCATACCTGAAATCCTTCCCGGCTGAAGCCTGTATCGATACGCATTACCGTGCTTCGCCCGTTATTGAAACGAAGACCGATGCCGGCGTCGCTCTGCAGGTCATGAAAGTCGAAATCACCGGGCCGATGGAATACCTTGCCCGAATCGGCAAACAACGCCATTTCAAAACCGGTGCAGATCTCCCAGCGGTACTCCGCATTCATGACGAACGAATTTTCGTCGTAGAAGCGTCTCGGACGAAAGCCGCGCAGATCGTCATTACCGCCTAGCGTCGGCATCATGTAGAACGGCACCACGCGCCGATCCCCGTGAAGACTCAAATCGGTGGCGGCGTGCAGTCCGATGACCCGCTTTTTGTTCCAGAACGGAATGTAATGCTCCGCGCTCGCGGACACGCGGTTGAACGAATTTTCGCTGATCGTCTCGGCGCCGAAGTGTTCAAAGCGAAGGGACGCCGCTGTTCCGGCATGCGGAAAGTCCGGGTTGTCGCGAAAGTCCACGGGCGCCGTGCAGCCGGCCATCAAATAATTGGTCTGGTAGTTGATTCCGGGCGCCTGCAGCGGACCGAACTTCAAATTCGTCGACGTGACATTCGGGTTCGTGCCGGGTCCGATATTCAGGAAATCCTGAGTCAGATTACAGTTGGGCTCGAAGTGCTCGAGCAACGGCCAAACCACGCCTAAGTTCACGATGTTATCTTCGCGAAGATAGTCCGTCCGATTCGACTTCAACGATGTCGGTCCCAGACCGTAGAAATCGAGGCGTGGGGAGTACGCACGCGATGCATCCACCGTCACCGCCAGGTGTTGCGAGCTGACCCGGGGTAACTTGATCCCGACGCCGACGTTATAGAATTGGTAGACAGAGCCGATCGCCCACACTCGAGTTCTCAACGTGTCGCTGGAGTTCTCCCATTCCTGCACCGGACCTAAAGCGAAGCCGGACCCCATCGGCAGATCGCCGAACTGCAGGTGCACCGGAGCGCGGCTAAACACTTGCTCGACATCGTGTTGTATTCGCGTAAAGCGCCTCTCCGGCTTAGGCGGCACATCGGGAAGCAGCGTCTGCGCTTTGGCAGCCTGTTCATTCTCGATCTGTTGCGTGCGGGTTCCCTGATCGGCAGCGTCCTGCGCGTTCACATTCACGCACAACGACGCAACGATTAAGAATGCAGCGAAGAATCTCATCCATCCGGGAAGATGCACGCATGGTGCCGCGGAAAACGCCTACAAAATGTGTGGAAACGAGACGACAAGAGACCGTCGCATTCCACTAAAGAGAATCTTCGTTCTCCGGAAGTTTGATGAAAGGCTCAGCCGCGGTACGCGGCCGCTTGAATCCCATACAGTTGCGAATATGGCCCACCCCGGGACATCAGTTCTTCGTGCGTTCCCACTTCCGCGACACGGGTTCCGTCCAGCACGACAATCAGATCCGCCATCCGTACGGTACTGAACCGATGCGAAACCAAAACCGTAACTCGACCGGACGCCGGATTCGCCCGCGCCGCGGCAGCATAGCGTTCGAACAAGGCGTGCTCCGTCTCCGCATCCAGAGCGGCCGTGGGCTCATCTAATATGAGAAGCAATGGCTCATCCCGCATGAAGCCCCGCGCCAGGGCGATCTTTTGCCACTGCCCAAATGAAATATCTACACCGTTAGGCCATGCCGCTCCCAGCTGGGTGTCCAATCCCCTCGAAAACCGCATGACCACATCGCTGGCACCGGCACGATCGACGGCAACAGCCACCGCTTCCTGTTCCTCCAATCGAGGCAAGTCCCCTAACCCGACGCTATAACGGGCGCGCAGCTCAAAGCGGAAGAAGTCCTGAAACGCGCCGGCCAATCGCTCTCGCCATGACTGAGAGGACATTCGTACCAACGGTTGCCCATCAATATTGATAGTTCCAGAGGTCGGCTCGTAGAACTTGGAAAGCAGTTTGATGAGAGTGGTCTTGCCTGCACCGTTTTCACCAACGATTGCAACAACGGATCCAGCGGGTAAGTTCAGCGAAACATCCTTCAAGACGAATCGATCGGTTCCCGGATAAGCAAAGGAAACATTTTCAAAACGGATGCCTTGTTTCAAAGCCGAGGGAGCCGGCAGTTCGGCATTCGCGGCAAGCGCCGCCACATAATCCTCCAACCATGCGAGACGCTTCGCACCATCCATCCAGATGCCGCGCAGGAATCCGATCTCTCCTACCGCGCCGCTGATATAGGCGGACAATCGTCCGCCCGCAGCCAGAGCCAGCAGTACGCTTCCGGCCGGAGCACGGAGACCGATAGCGACGAAGACGATCGCGCCGACATAGGCCAGACCAAATAAAGCCCAGGCCAGCGAATGCCACAAGGCCGAATCCCACCTGGCTTTGGACACCGGCGCGTACCACCAATTCCAGGCGCGTCGTCGATCCTCCATCAACCGTTCGCCGATGCCGAGGAGCCGAACTTCCTTGCCGGGCGCGGCTCCGGTCGCGGTCGTAAACAAGTGACGTGCCAGACGATGTGCCGAAGCGCGCCGCTCCCAAGCCGCTCGTTCGACTTCCGGCCGCCAGCTCGAAGTAGCGACAGTCGGGATCGCAAACACCGCCAGCAGAATCAAAAGCGGATGAATGGAAGCCAGTAACACCACAGTTACGGCCAGGCGCAGGATCCACGCACACGTCGAAAACAGTGACATGTACATGTGATCGAGCACGAAGACCTGATTGCGCAACATCGCGAGGCGATCCAGGTATTCCGGGCGTTCATGGTGCTCGATCGTCACTGTCGAGGCCTGCAGCTTCGCCACGTGGGCTTCGAGCGCGATCGTCACTTTGTCGCGGAAACGACGCTGGATCCGTGTACTGATCGTGCGCAAGAACCAGGTGCCCACAGTGGAGACTGCGAGTCCGACAGCAGCGCCGATCACCAGCGTGCGGCGATGTCCCAAAACGCCGTCACCGAGAAGCTTGAGCCAGACCGCAATCAGCGAGTCCGGCAGAGCTGCAAACAAGGTGAGCAGAAACGCGACCAGCAACAGACCGGGCTCGTGCTGATACGCCAGCTTGCACAACCGCCACATCGATGGGATGGCCGGCGGCAGATCAGAAGCACGCGGCTTACGCGAGGACGTCATATGCCATTCCCTCCTCGTCTTCGGTGGCGTTGAAGCGCTTGGCCTGCAGATCGAACATGGTTTTGTAGCGGCCACCCAGATTCATCAACTCGTCATGCGAACCGAGTTCGACGACCTTGCCGTCTTCGATGACACAAATCCGATCCGCGTGCCGGACGGTTGAAAAACGATGCGAGATGAGAATGGTGGTGCACTGGCGGGTCGTCGTCAGAATGCGATCGAAGATTTCCGCTTCGCCCCGAACATCTAACTGCGCCGTCGGTTCGTCCAGCAAAACAACACCGGCTCCCAGTCGGACCGCACAGACCGCGCGCGCGAGCGCGATCCGCTGCCATTGTCCTCCCGACAGGTCCGTGCCGCCTTCGTAGCTGCGAGACAGGATCGTGTCCAGATTTGCCAGGCCGTCAGCCCCCGCTTCCTCCAGCGCCCCGCGAATGTCTTCATCCGGAGCCGCTTGCGGCGCGACGTTGTCACGCAGCGGCAGTTCGAAACGGATGAAATCCTGGAAAACGGCGGTCATTCGCGATCGCCACTCGTCTGTATCGAGATTGCGGATATCGACACCATCAATTTCAATCGAACCCGACTGCGGATCGTAGAGCCGGCAGAGCAGCTTTGCGATAGTGGTTTTCCCGGCTCCGTTGCGACCGACGATCGCCAGCGACGATCCGGCGGGAATCGTCAGATCGAATCCCTTCAATACCGCGGGCTCACCTTCTTTATATGCGAACGTAACATCACGAAACCGAATCTCAGAACGCGGCATGTTCTGCGCCGTGCCGCTGCCGGACGACAGGGCGCCGATCTTGTTCATTGCCGGGCCGAGTTTCAGAACAGCGGCCACAGGCGATGCAGCCCAGTCCAAAGCCCAATTCAGCCCGCCGAAGGCAATCATGGATGTTCCCACCGCGCACTGCGCGAAGATCACTGCCGGTCCAAGGTCGATGTTGCCGTTTGCTGCCGCTAATGCGAGTGAGATCAAGACGATCGCGTTACCGGCGCCGACGAGCAACAGACTGGAGATAATCGATTTCTCCCGCAGGCGTGTCGCCTCATACTGCAGTCGGTGCAGTTTAGTGCGCCGTTCGACAAAACGCTCGATCACCCAGCCCGCCAGACCGAACAGACGCAGTTCTTTCGCGGCGGGCGGGTCGACTGCGATTCGATATGCGTATTCGGAATCTCGTTGCGCCGCACGGACTTCGTCCGTATTGCGGTCCTTCCAGACTCCGCTTTCTTTCAGTAACCAGTGCGTCGCCAGCCAGGTTCCTGCGAGAACGAAGGGCGCCCACCAACGATAAAGGAAGAGAACCCCGGCAGAAGCCAGACCCGCGATCATTTCGACCAGGCCACCGGCAATGAAGTCCATCGAGATATAGAGCGGCGGCCCCATCATGCCGAGATCGAAATCACGCGCCATCGTCAGGTCGCTGGCCAGGCTTGGATCTTCAAGGTGAGCCATCCCTTTCGGACGTACGCAGGCTTCGCCCAGGCGGTCATACAGCCAAGTGGCGGTACGATCGCCGAGATTCGATCCGGCCGCCTGGTGGATGGGCGGCAGTATCTGAAGCAGAATGAACACGCCACCCGCCGCGGATAGAGACACGAGCAAGTTGTTGCCATGCTGCACGTTTCGGATGACAACACCCATCGCAACCGCAAATGCCACCGGCAGCAAACCGCGCAACAGAACGATTGTCCACCACAGAATCGTCAGACCGAGATCCGCTTTGGGCAGAACGCCAAAAAACTTCCACTCATTGAGCTGGGTCAATTTGGTCACGGTGCGAGCACCTTACCTCATTCCGAGAAATGCATCAATTCCCGCTATGCGATACTGCGTGGATGCCGAAAGTCCTGTCGGTCGTCAATTTGCGGAAACACTACGGCAACGTCCTCGCGGTCGACGACGTTTCTTTTGATGTCGATGTGAACCAAATCGTTGGCCTGCTGGGCCCCAACGGGGCGGGAAAAACGACGACGATCAATATAATCCTGGGTGTACTCGAACCCAGTGCCGGCCGGATTGAAATCGAAGGCATCGATGTCCAGCACGACCGTTCGAAGGCCCTCGACCAGACCAATTTCGCTGCCGTCTATGCTCCGCTGCCCGGCAACTTGACCGTCACGCAGAACCTCCGGATCTTCGGCATGCTCTACGACATCAAGAATCTCGAACAGCGCGTCAAAGAACTGCTCCACGATTTCGACCTGGAGAAGTTTCGCGACATGAAATCGGGAGTGCTGTCCTCGGGCGAACAAACCCGACTGTGCCTGGCAAAGGCCATGTTGAACCGGCCACGACTGTTGCTACTCGACGAACCGACAGCCTCGCTCGACCCCGCAACCGCCCGCGAAACCCGGGCCGTCATCCGCAACCTCGCGTCGCGCGAGAACTGCGGTGTGTTGTGGACGTCGCACAACATGATGGAAGTGGAAGAAGTTTGCGATCGGGTTCTGTTCATGTCGCACGGCAAGATTCTGCTGGAAGGCGATCCGAAGTCCCTGCCTCACGAATACGGCAAACGCGATCTCGAGGATCTGTTCATCACCGTAGCGCGCGAGCCGCTGAAACTGGAACAAGTATGAATCTGCGCCGCGCTTATGCCATCTTCCTGCGGCATGTCTATCTGATGCGCGGAAATCCCGCGCGGATCGTCCCGCTGTTCGCCTGGGTTTGCATTGACATCATTCTGTGGGGGTTCATCACCCGCTACTTCAGTAGCGTGATGGGCGACAAACTCGATCTCGTGCCGGTCCTCCTCGGAGCCGTTTTACTTTGGGATTTCTTCAGTCGGGTGATGCACGGCGTAACCATGGCGTTTTTCGAGGATGTCTGGTCGCGCAATTTCCTCAACATCTTCGCCTCCCCGCTGTCGATCACCGAGTACGTCGGCGGTCTCGTCCTCTCGAGCATCATGACGAGTGCCATCGGCCTGCTGGCTATGGCGGCGATTGCCAGTGCCATATTCGGTTTGTCCTTCGCGGTTTACGGCCCTCCGATTGCCGCATTTCTGCTCATTCTCTTTTTGTTCGGTGTGGCGCTTGGCATCATCGGCTGCGCGGTCGTTCTACGTCTCGGCCCCTCAGCGGAATGGTTGATCTGGCCGGTACCCATGCTGGTGTCGCCTTTTGTCGGCGTCTTCTATCCGCTTTCCACCTTGCCGGTTTGGATGCAATACATCTCTAAAATCTTGCCGCCGTCGTACGTGTTCGAAGGGATGCGAGGGATCGTCTCCGGCCATACCGTCTCCGCGTCCGCGCTGATGCTGGGAACCGGTCTGGTCATTGTGTATCTCGTCCTGGCCTGCGTATATTTCGTCAGCGTTTATCGGCACAGCGTCCGCACCGGACTGATCGCACGCTACAGCGCCGAGACAGTGTCGTGAACGGGCCAATCGGCTATATGATTACATCCGTTACGTAACAACCGAAGGGGGGAATCAAATGAAAAAACTGAGCCTCGCATTGGGAATCGTCGTTCTGTGGACCGTCACCGGGTTCGCACAGGATTACGACCCGTTTTATCTCTCGACCTTTTCGATCATCGCGCGCGACGCGAAAACCGGCGAACTGGGTGAAGGTGTGCAATCCAAAGCCTTTGCTCCGGGCAATCGCGCCGTGCACATCAAGGGCGGCGTCGGCGTGATCGCGCATCAGGCCTCGGCGAATCCGATGTACGGCGAACTTGGACTGAAGCTGCTCGAAGCGGGAATGACGCCGCAACAGGCGCTCGATTTCATGCTGCGCGCCGACGCCGGCAAAGAGAGCCGTCAGGTCTCGATTCTCGACTCCCAGGGTCGCGGCGCTACCTTTACCGGCAGCGGCGCCAGCGACTGGAAAGGCGGACGCTGCGGGCCGAATTACTGCGTCCAGGCCAACATCATGGTCGGTCCTGAAGTTGTCGATGCATTGGAACGCTCGTTTCTCGGGAGTGAAGGCAAAGGGATGCCGCTCGCCGATCGACTGATGGATGCACTCGATGCCGGTCAGGCTGCAGGCGGCGACGCCCGCGGAGTCGAAGGCGCGTACCTCGTGGTCGCGCGACCGACCTATAACGATCCAAATGTCTGGAACGATCGCGTTGTGGACCTTCGCGTCGACAATTCGAAGAATCCGTTTGCCGAACTGCGCCGCCTGCTTAATATGACTCACTCGGCGGAACTCATCACTCAGGCAAATCGCAAAGCCACGGATAAAGACTTTGCCGGAGCCGTGAAACTGGCGCAGGACGCGGTCAACAAGTCGCCGGAAAATGACAATGCGTATGTCGCGCTGGCCAGCATGCAACTGAAGAACAACCAGAAGGCCCAGGCCTTCGCTACGTTGAAGAAAGCCATCGAATTGAATCCCGCGCTCAAGCGTCAGGCCCCAAAGAACACCAATTTCAAGGATGTCCTGACGGACCCGGAATTCAAGAAGCTGGTTGGTCAGTAGGATTGATTAATTGGGGGCGTAATTCGGGGACGCACACCGAAATTCTGCAGTACACGAATTTCGGTGTGCGTCCCCGAATTACGCCCCCAATTGATCATGTCCCCGAATCATGCCCATCTGGCTCTTGGCTATCTCTATTGGGGTTGGGTTTTGCATCGGCGCTGCCGGCGTCGGCGGGATTCTTCTGATCCCGGCGTTGATTGCTTTCGGCCTGACCACTCATCAAGCGCAATCCACTGCCTTATTCACGTTCCTTTTCACGGGCATTTGCGGCGCATTCTTGTTTCAGCGCCGCGGCAGTATTGAGTGGAACCAGGCGGTGCCGATTTGTGCGGGGGCGGCGGCGTTCAGCTATATCGGCGCCTGGGTGAATTCGCTCATTGCCGTGTACGCTTTGAATCTGGTGATCGCGGTTATTCTGGTTGGCGCAGGTGCGTATCTGTTCATGCCTCCGTCTTCATCGACCGATCAACGTCTGAAATCATCAGGACAGAGGCTGCCACTGCTGCTGGCAATCGGTGCTGCGGCAGGATTTGGTTCTGGACTATCCGGAGCCGGCGGCCCGCTGTTTCTCGTTCCGCTGATGCTGGCGGCCGGGTTCCCGCCATTGAATACAATCGGGGCCGGGCAAGTTCTTCAAATCATCGCGGGCGCATTCGGCTCTTTAGGAAATCTTCGCTATGGCACTATTGCATTCGGCTCCGCCGGCTGGCTGACGGCGGGAGAACTGGCCGGGGTCTTCTTTGGCGTCCACGCTGCACATCGGGCAAAGGTCCTGCACCTTCGAACCATGGTGGGCTGCCTCTGTGTTGCGGCCGGAATTCTGATGGCGCTGCGTACTTTGCTTGCACACTGACATATGACGAACCCGCAAATTTCGGAAGAACAGGCAATACAGAAACTCGTCGAGGACTATCTGCTTCGGCTCGGCGACCGGCAGTATGAAACGCTGGCCAGGGACTTCGCACCAAGCGCACTCATCGTGGTATCGCGACTGCGCGATGGACAATGGGTAAACTCCTATCAATCGGCGGCGGAATGGCTCGACGGAATCAAGAAGAACCCGATTCCCTTCACCTTTCGCGAACCACTCTTTAATGTGACGATCACGGTCGACAGCAATCAAATCGCGTATCTGCGCGCCGACTTTGAGGTCGTCCGTGATGGCACGGTAATATCGAAGGGGGCGGAGGTCTTCACGCTGATCCGTGAACCTTCGGAGTGGAAGATCGCCGCAGTTACCTACACCTCGCAACCCGTCCAATAAGCCACCGAAAATCAAGATTCCCGTGTCTCTAGTAACGTCCTCACTGTAGCGGCGGTCTCTGACCGCCGGTTTTAGACATTTTCAACAATGAGCCGTTGTCGCGAGGCACTTTAAAGCCGGCGGTCAGAGACCGCCGCTACAGTGAGGACGTGTAACCCCACGATGAGGTGATATGGTGAACTCAATTTATGCCGACATTCATTACGCAGTCCGTACGCTGATTCAGAAACGCTCTTTCTCCATCATTGCTATCCTGACCCTCGCGGTCGGCATCGGCGCAACGACTGCAATGATCAGCGTCGTACGGTCGGTGCTCCTGCATGCGCTGCCGTTTGCCGATTCGAGTTCTCTCATGTTCCTGGTCGAGACCGTTGGGCCCGGCGTGGGATCCGTCTCGTACCCGAACTACCTCGACTGGCGCGAGCAGAATCGAGTGTTCTCGGAACTGGCCGCTTACTCGTCGTCCGATTTGAATCTCAACATCACTGGAACGGCGGAACGGATTTATGGCGAAGTCGTCACCGACTCCTACTTCCCCCTGCTCCGAACCACGCCAGCCATCGGACGTAATTTCTCGCCGCAGGAAAACTCCGATCCATCGGCTCCGGCAGTGGCAATCATCAGCAGCGGACTATGGAAGCGCGAATTCGCAAGCAGTCCAGCCGTATTGGGACACAACATTCGCGTGAATGACTCGCCCTTCACGGTCATCGGTGTCGCACCGGAAACCTTCAACGGCGTGACCGGTCGGGCCGACCTCTGGGTTCCACTCAACATGCGCGACCGGCTCTTTCCGCAAACCGCGCAATTCCACTATAACGCCCAACGGGATATCCATTGGCACAAGGTAATCGGGCGCCTTAAACCCGAAGTGACACTCGATCAAGCCCGCAGCGAGATGAACACGATCGGCGCACGACTGTCGCAAGCCTATCCGCAGGCGAATCGACAACGTGGCGTCCAAGTCACGTCGGCGTTTGAAACGTACCTGGGACGCGTGCGATCACCGTTGCTTCTGCTCCTCGCGGCTTCTGGCTGCGTCTTTCTGGTGGCCTCCCTCAATGTGGCCAATCTGTTCCTGATTCGCGCAACTTCGAAGACCGGCGAGACCGCGATCCGGGCCGCACTCGGCGCCAACCCTGGGCGATTGATGCAACAATGGATCGTCGAAGCCGTACTGATCGCGTTATGCGGCGGTGCGCTCGGCTTTGCTTTGGCGGCCGCGAGCATCGATCCAATCGTGCGGATTCTACCGGTGCGCCTACCCGTATTCTCGGTAGTCCGGATCGATGCACCCGTATTCGCGCTGACCGTCGGTCTGTCAATTCTCACCGGGATCTTATTGGGCTTTGCCGCCTGTCGTCGTGCGGGCCGGCGCGACGTTCTGGACTCGATCAAAAACTCCCGGGGCGGCGCGCTGCTGACGGCCGCGGAGATTGCTATCGCCGTTGTGGTAACCATCGGTGCCGGTTTACTGCTGCGAAGCCTGCAGCAGTTGCAGCGCACGGATCCGGGCTTCGAGGCCGATCACCTGGTGATGGCTCGCTTCGAGGTGCCCACCCGATACGCCGGCGACGCCCGCTTCCGAGTTGCACCGCAGGTGGCCGATCGCCTGCGCACTCTCCCGCAAGTGCAGTCCGTCGCTTTGACGATCCTGAACCCTTTCATATATGCCGGAATCAATCGCGGCCTCACCATTGAAGGCCACACTCCATTGTCCGCCGCGGAACAGGATGAAATCTATGTGCAGGAGATCAGTCCAGATTACTTCTCAACGATGAAGATTCCGCTACGCTCGGGCCGCGACTTTACTTTGCAGGACAATAACGCGGCTCCGCACGTCGTTGTCGTCAGTCGTGCAATGGCGCAACGGTACTGGCCCGGTCAGGATGCGGTCGGCAAGAAGATTAAGTATGGCCCGCTGAATTCGAATTATGCATGGATGGAGGTCGTCGGTGAAGCCGCCGATGTTCGCGTTGCCTCGCTGCGTGCGGATCCGAACAGCAACATGGTCCTGTACGCTCCGCTCGCGCAAAGTGAAGTCATCACTAACATGAGTGCGCTGGTTCGAACGAAGACAGATCCCTCTGGTTTCGCCGGAACACTTCGTTCTGAAATTCAAGGTTTCGATCCCGAGATGCCGGTATACAGCGTCGCCACCATGGATGAGCGGATTGAGGGTGAGACTGAAGCCACTCGCTCATTCGCCATGCTGCTGGCTATGTGCGCCATGCTTGGTGGAGGACTGGCCGCGATCGGGGCGTATGCGGCGATGGCGGCAAGGGTTGGCGTCAGGATTCGAGAGATTGGAATTCGAATGGCAATCGGTGCCCCTCCCGTCCGTGTGCTTCGTATGATCCTGCTGCAAGGTGCGCGTCTGGCGATCGCTGGAATTGCGCTCGGATTACCTGCTGGAATGGGTGCCGGACGCCTGTTAGCCGCGGAACTTTATGGAGTCGGGCCCAATGACCCATCCACGATTGTCGTTACAGCCGTGTTGGTGTTTTGTGTCGCCATAATGGCCTGTTGGATTCCGGCAAAACGTGCGATGAAAGTGAACCCCGTTGTAGCGTTAAGAACCAACTAACCTTAAGCCGCAGAGCGGCTACTCTCCTTTTAGCGTCGACGCTGGAGAGATATGTGTTGCTCGAAGCGCGGGAACCGCTGTCGCAACTGCAGCCAGAAGCGACAGCAGAACAGTCACCACGACAAACGTGGCGGGATCATTTGGCCGGACCTGGAACAACATCGAGGTAATCGCCCGACTTGCGGCGTAAGCACCAGCTAATCCAACAACCAGACCAATCGCGGCAGGACGAAAACCTTCCCACATCACGTGCCCCAACAAGCGAACGGGAGACGCTCCGAGAGCAAGTCGTAAACCAATCTCTCGAGTCCGCTGCACCACAGCGTAGGCAACAACGCCATACGTTCCCACCCCAGCCAAAACAATCGCGAGTACCGCAAACAGTCCGGCCAGCAGCAACGAAAACCGAGTCCGCGCCATTTGAAGGTCCACCAAGGCCATCATCGTCCCCGGCCGGATCAGAGGAAGATTCGAGTCCGTCCGCCGGACAATCGCTCGAACCGCTCCGATCAGCTCCGCATTCGGGACCGCCGTGCGCACCACAAAGGTCATGGTTCGAGCCGGCGCCTGCATCAAATAGATTTCCGCTTGCGACTCCGTCGTCAATCCCTGTGAACGGACGTTGGCCACCACACCCACGATATTCAACAGCGGGCCTCCACCAAATTGCAGCGACTTGCCGATGGGATCTTCGCCCGGCCAGTACTGATCCGCCATCTTTCGACTGATGATCACGCAGCCGTTCTGACGATCCTGCACGGTGAAATCGCGCCCTGCGAACAACGAAATACCCATCGTGCGGAAGTACCCGGCATCCACGACCCGATAAAGGACAGAAGGAACCTTGCCTGGTGCGGGAGCCGGCTGGTCCGGCCGCGTAAAATCCTGAACATTTTCGGAACCGCTTAACGGCAGTCCGTTAATCCGCGCCACTTGCTCCACGCCGGGAAGGGCTTTGAATTCGTCCTCAAACTGATCGAACGTGCGAAACACGTCTGCGGGAGTCGGATAGCGCAGCGCCGGAAGGTTCACGGTGAAGATCGAGACGTTCTGCGGTTTGAAGCCCAGATCGACGGACTCCATTCCAGTCAGAGTGCGCACCAGCAATCCGGTGCCGACCACCAGCATTAGAGACAGTGCCACTTCACCGGCAACGAGAACCGATCGAGTCCACTTCGGTGCGCCGCCCGATACCGCGCCGCGCTGATTCAAAGCGCGTGCCAGCGAGGACGTTCGAATCAGCCGCAATGAAGGTCCGAGCCCAAACACGAGCATGCTGAGCAAGGTCACCGACACGGCAAAAAGAAATGTCGTCCCGTCGAAGGCGACTTCGTTCAAACGCGGCAGGTCCCGCGGACCGATTTGCTTGAGCACTCCGATGCCCCACCAGGCCAGAAGCGACCCGACAGCGCCACTGGCGAAGGCAAGCAGCAACTGCTCCGTCAGCAGATGCGACAGCAAATGTTTGCGGCTGCCACCCAATGCGGCACGGACCACCAGTTCATTCTGCCGCGCTGCCCCGCGGATCATCACCAGGTTGGCGACGTTGGCACAGGCGATCAACAGCACCATCACGACGGATGCCAGAATGAACAGCAACGCGGTTCGGGCATCACGAACGGTTTCGTCCTGCAGCCGCAGCACGCCCACTGTCGTATTGGTATTCGTCGCCGGATAAGCTTTCTCCAACTGCGCTGCAATACCCTGCATTTCGGCACGAGCCTGCTCGACCGAGACCCCAGATTTCAGGCGTGCGATTCCATCCACATAAACGCAACCGCGACCGCAGGCTTTATCGTCGTTCTGAATCGGTGTCCACAGGTTGGCGTGGCTGGGAAAGTCGAAACCGGGAGGCGCCACGCCAATAATCTGCGTCGGGCCTGCACTCAGGCGGATGGTCGAGCCGAGGACGTCCGAACGGCCACCCAGACGATCCCGCCAGAACGAGTAGCTGACGACCGCGACCTTCGGTCCGCTAGTCGAGTCCTCGTCTTCACTGAACTCGCGTCCCATTGTCGGCGTGGCTTTGAAGACGCGGAAGAAATCCGGACTAACGGTGGCCCCACGCACGAGGTCGGCATCGCCAAGACCGTTGACGATGAAGTTCGCCGCACCGTAAAGCGCCATCGCGTCAAAGCTCTTTGCTTCTCGCTTCCAGTCGAGGAAGTTCAGATGGGAGACTGTCCCCACGATGTTGGGGCCGGGATTGTCGCGCGCCGTGCCCCACAGGGAAACGATCCGGTCGGGATCGGCGTATGGCAACGGTTTCAAGAGGACTCCGTCCACCACGCTGAAGACGGCAGTGGTGGCTCCGGTGCCTAATGCGAGGGTGAGGAGCGCGACCAGAGTGAAGCTTTTTTGTTTGAGTAAGGTCCGAGTCGCGACGCGAATGTTGTGAAGTATGTGTTCCATAAAGCCTCTGAGCCGCATAGCGGCGAAAATTCCTCTGCCCCCGCTATGCGGCTAGAACAAGATCCGACTTTTTTCACTCGTAGCGCAACGCGATCAGGGGATCCACTCTCGTTGCACGACGCGCCGGAAGATACCCGGCACATACCGCAACAATTACCAGCGACAGCGCCACAATAATAAATGTTCCCGGATCCGCGGGATCCACATTAAATAACATCGTCCGCATCAACCGAGTTAACGCGACCGCGCCGATGATCCCGCACGCAACCCCGATTCCCGACATCGCAAGCGCCTGTCGCAGAATCATCTTCAGCACCGACGACCGTTCCTGACCGAGCGCCATTCGAATCCCGATCTCGTGCGTCCGTTGATTCACCGAGTAAGACATCACTCCATACACCCCGAAGCAGGCCAGAAACATCGCGATACCCGCAAAACTCGCTAGCAGCGTGGCGTTGAATCTCGATTGCGAAATTGAGGTCGCGATGATCTCTTCATACGGACGGATATTGAATACCGCCAGGTCCGGATCCAACTCCTTCATTGTATTTCGCAGCGTGGACGTGAGTGGTGCCGGATCCCCCGCAGTCCGAATCGCCAGCGCGACCCCGGAAAAAGGCATTTGAGCCAATGGCACGTAATATTGCGCCTCGGCATCGCCACTGATGCTGGTGATCTTGATATCTTTCACCACTCCAACAATCGTCCGGAGCGGATGATCCTTAGTGTTGCTATATCCGATATCCATTTGTTTTCCGATCGGATCCTCGTGCGGAAACTCACGTCGTACCATCGCTTCATTAATGATGATGACCGGCGGTGAGTTCGGCCGATCCTGAGCCGTGAAGGCTCGCCCCCGAACGATCGGCGCTTTGATCGCCGCAAAATAGTTCGGCGAGATGAATCGCATAGCCCCCGATGGCTGGTCCTGCGACGGTATTGGCGGGCGCCCCGCAACCGTATAACTGATCATGAAACTGCCGCCGGCCAGTGGCAGCGAGTTATTGGTCCCTACCTGCGTCACTCCGGGAAGCGCCGACACTCGCTCGAGTACGCGGTCCATGAATGCGACTTGTGCTTCGTCCGTTTTATATCGGACGGAAGGCAAATTGAACTGCGCGGTCAGCACATGCTGCGGGTCAAACCCCGGATTGACACCGAGCAGTTTCCCCACGCTCTGAATCATCAGCCCGGCGCCGATCAGGACGACGATCGTCAACGCGACTTCCGCAACGACCAGCAGCTGCCGGATCCGATGACGGCCCGCGCCGGTCGAACTGCCGCGGGTCGCCTCTTTCAACGTGTCGCTCAGATTGGTGCGCGAGACTTGAAGGGCGGGAACAATTCCGAAAGCGATTCCGGTCGCCAAGCTAATCAACAACGAGAAGCCCAAAACCGTGCGATCGAGCGTGGTTTCCTGGATCCGTGGCAGATTCGGCGGAGCCATAGAAACGAACGTCGAGAGCGCGACATAGGCGAAGGCGATGCCGGCAATACCGCCGATGAGAGACAGAATGATGCTTTCGGTCAGCAGCTGTCGAATCACCCTTCCGCGTTGAGCGCCCATTGCCGTACGGACGGCCATCTCGCGAGCGCGATCGGCGCCTCGCGCCAACAGCAGGTTGGCGACGTTCGCACAGGCGATGAGCAGCACAAAACCGACCGCTCCGAGCAGGATGTAGAGCGACTGGCGCAGGTCCTTAATAATGTCGTCGTGGAGATTCACGACCTTCGTGGTCCAGCCGCCATTCGTGTCCACATGGGCTTTCTCCAGATCGCCGGCAATCTTCTTCATCTCCACTCCGGCCGATTCGATGGAAACGCCCTCTTTCAGCCGGCCCAGCGTGACCAGAAAATGAGCGCCACGCGGTTGAGTGCCGCTCAGGTCCATCGGCGCCCAGATGTCGGTAGTGGCCGGATACATGAACCGCTCGGGCATAACGCCAACGAGGTCGTATGATTCACCGCCCAGAATAAGTTTCTTCCCGAGCGCAGACATGTCCTTGCCGAGCCGTCGATTCCAGAAACCGTAGCTCACCACGGCGACCTTGTCTTTTCCTTTGACGGCATCCTCGGGCAGCAACGTCCTGCCGATGAATGCAGGTGTGCGGACCAGTTTGAAGTAATCGGCGGAGACGAACGCGCCGGGGACTCGTTCAGCCGCTTCGAATCCGGTCAGCGTGAACTGCGTGCGCTGATACGCGGCCATCGTCTCAAACGACTTCGCCTGGGATGCCCAGTCAACAAAGTTCGCCGGCGAGGTGGTAAAGATGTCGAAATTCAGCTTGGGCGCGCTCTCCCAGACAATGGCGACACGCTCCGAGTCGTCGAAGTTCAAAGGTTTCAGGATGACCGCGTTGACCACGCTGAACATCGCGCTGCTCGCCCCGATTGCCAGAGCCAATGCCACAATCGCGATAGCCGTGAATCCTGGTTTTTGAAGCAATGTCCGGACAGCGTATTTCAAATCTTGCACACGAATCCCCTCCGTGTACTAGAAACCGGCCGAAGCAAAAAAGGTGACAAGAAAATATTAGTAGGGCCGGAGGTCCGAAAGAATGCCCCACGCGTGAGCGTGGGATTGAAAAACAGACATCGTACAGCCCCGGGAGGGGCGCAAGGTTTCAATATTCGAATGCGCCTCTCTCCTTGACAACTTAGGAGAACACACTTATCATTCTCCTAAACTGCATAGGAGGAAACCACATGAACCGACACAAGACCGTTGCAATCGCGCTGGGAATCGTAACGTTGTTATCCGCAGCCGCACGGATGATCGCGGCAGCGGAAAATCCGATCGAACTGTGGGCGAAGGCCGTCGGGGGCCGCGATAAAGTGGGAAAGATCACGTCCATTTATCGTGAGGCCACCATTGAAGTCGCGGGGTATGTCGGTACGATCAAAGCCTGGCATACGACGGATGGCAAGTATCGAAAGGAAGAACAGGTCGAGGACTACAACACGATTGAAGTCTTCGACGGAACCGATGCGATGCTCCAGCAAGCCGGCGCCGCCCCGCAAAAGATGAGCGGAGCCGATCTAGAACGCGCCCGATCGACTGGGTTCGCTAATTCCAACGCTATGTTTTTTGCTTTCTTCCCAGAGCGCCAGCACGGAACCGTCCGCATCGAGGAGGGAAACGCCATTGTCTTTCGACCGGAAGGCGGGATTGACTGGCGGGTGGTGCTCGATTCACAAACCGGATTGCCGGCGGTAATGACCCATCAGGAAGGGCCACGAATGGTGAAGGTGACTTTTGCCGCTTACGAGACGATCGATGGAATCCAGTTCGAGAAAGAGATTCATCGAACCAACGGCAACCCCCAGTTCGATTCGGTGATCCGTTTCACGAAGACGGTCATCAATCCCGAACTCGACTCGTCGGTGTTCTCGATTGTTCGATAGATTGTGGTATGAACCCTATGTAGGCGCCGGCTAAAAGCCGGCGCTACATCCGACACCTTGGAGACAGAACAGTGGCTGCTGATGCTGAATTAATCCCCGGAACTTTAGACCTTTTAATATTGAAAGCCGTTTCCCTCGGCTCAGAGCATGGCTACGGAATCCTCCTGCGAATCGAACAAATTACGGGCGACTCCCTTACCATCGAACAGGGAGCGCTCTACCCCGCACTCTACCGTCTGGAACATCAGGGCCTGCTCGACACAGAGTGGGGCACTTCGGAAAACAACCGAAAGGCAAAGTATTACAAACTCAACGCCGCCGGCCGAAAGCGACTGCGGGAAGAAACCGAGCGCTGGAACCGTGCCGTGCACGCAATGAGCCTGGCCCTGGGCGCGCAGGGGGTCTGAAATGCTCGGGGCGCTTTGCGCGAGGATTCGCACGCTACTGAGATCGCTGCGTCACCGCAGCCAGGAAGAGCAGGAAATGGCGGACGAACTCCAGTTCCATCTGGAGGCTCGTGCCGACGACCTGATGCTCCGCCATCGCATACCGCGCGAAGAAGCCCTGCGCCGCGCCCGTCTCGAGTTCGGCTCCATGGAAAAGTACAAAGAGGAAGGTCGTGAGGCCCGGGGGCTGCGTTTCTTCGACGTCCTCAAGGCCGACACGCTGTATTCGCTCCGACAGCTGCGTCGATTCCCTGCCTTCACCGGTACGGCCATCATCGTGATCACGCTCGGAGTCGGGGTCAATGCCGCGATGTTCAGTCTGATCAACGGTTCGCTTCTGAAGCCGTTGCCGGTACGAAACCCGGAACAGCTGACCCGGCTGGCAACGGTCTCCAACAAAAGCCCGATCCCGAGCGAGTCCGTGTCGTATCCGGATCTCGAGGACTACAGGAAAGCCACAAACGCTTTCGAAGACATCACCGCCTGGAGCACGGAGTTCTGGAACCTTTCGGTCGACGGTCGCGTGGACCGTCTGATTGTCACCGGCGTGACCGGCAACTTCTTCTCGATGCTCGGAGTGCAGCCGTTCATGGGACGCTTGATCCGCCCAGTCGATGGTGAACTTGGCGGCAGCGATCCCGTAGTTGTGTTGGGATATTCCTATTGGTCGCATCGGTTGGCCAAGGATCCGGCCATCGTTGGCAAGCAGGTGAAGTTCAACGGTAAGCCGTTTACCGTCATCGGCGTGGTGCCGGAGAGCTTTCGCGGCGTCAACGCGCTGGTGGAATTCGACGCTTACGTGCCGATGGAGTTCACTTGGACAAAGGAGTTTCTCCCCAACCGCAGCCTGTTGACCGTCCGCGCCCTGGCGCGACTGAAACCCGGTGTCGCAGTGGATTCGGCCCAAGCGGTGGCGGACACCATCTCGTGGCGACTGCAAGATCAATATTCCGACAGCAACGCGACGCGCCGGATTCGTGTCTTTGAAGAACGGAGGGCGCGGCCCGAGCCGGCCGTGGTGGCAGTCATGCCGACCGTCATTACCACATTGCTGTTATTGTCCGGCGCTGTCCTCCTGATTGCCTGCGCCAACGTGCTGAGTTTGTTTCTCGCGCGCGGTCTGGCCCGACGCGGCGAGATGGCCGTGCGCGCCACACTCGGCGCCAGCCGCTGGGAAATGATCCGCGTCTGCATGGTGGAAGCCGCCTTGATTTCCATTTTCGGCGGAGTCGCCGGAACACTGGCCGGTTGCTGGGCCGCCGGATTGCTTGACAATCGACGCCTTCAGGGTTTCGAAGGAGTACCTCTGCGCATCGACGTCACGGTGGATTGGCATGTGATCGCTTATTCCGCGTTGTTGACTCTGATCACGACCTTGATCGTCGGCACGCTGCCCGCGATCCGCAGTTCGCGAACTGATCCGAACGCGGACCTGCATGAACGAAGCACGCCGCCGCCGCGGCGACAGCGCTTGCGCCAGATGCTGGTGGGCGCACAGTTGGCGGTTTCGGTCGCCTTCCTGATCGTGGCCGGGATGTTCGTCCAGAGCCTGTCGCACCTCGACTCGTTGGACCTCGGTTACGCGCGGGATCACATGCTGCTGGTCGCTGTCGATCCAGCCGCCGCCGGCTACGATCGTCCACAAGTGGAGCCGTTATACCGGCGGATTCACGTTCGCCTGGCTGAATTGCCGGGAGTGCGGCACGTCTCCGAGGCATTGCTTGAACCGTTTGGCGATTCCGAAATGACGGTGGGCGTGTCGGCCGAAGGTGCTACGCAGACGAACACCAACGTGGTGACAGAAATGAATGTCGTAAGCCCGGATTACTTCGCCGACATGTCGATTCCACTTCTGCGAGGCCGTCGTTTCATTGACGCCGATGACGACAAACGCAGTACCGTTGCCATAATTAATGAAGCGATGGCCGCCCAACTGTGGCCAGGTCAAGAAGCGATCGGCAAACGTTTCAACATGTCGCCGGCGCCTGATCATTGGATCGAAGTTATTGGCGTGGTGCGCGGCAGCAAGCAAACCAAGGGCATGCTGCCGCGCAGCCCAATGCCGGCCCAGGTGTTTCTAAATACGGCGCAGTCCGCGAGTCTCGGCATGGCCACACCGCTGACGCGGTTCTTCTATGTAAAGACCCAAGTGGCGCCGGAGTCGTTGTTGAGCGAAGTTCAGTCGGCGATTCGAGGCATCGACGGCAGCATTTCGATCCCCAACGTCAGTACATTGGAAAACCAGGTGCGGCATAGCCCGACTGGCTTTGGACTGGCACGAACCGCGGTATATATCTCGGCCATTCTGGGTTTCGTGGGCTTGGCGCTCGCGTTGGTGGGAACCTATGGCGCTCTTGCCTTTATGGTCGGTCAACGCACGCAGGAAATCGGAATCCGCGTGGCGCTCGGCGCCAATCCTCGAAATGTTGTCGGGCTAGTCGTATGGCAGGGCGTGAAACTGGCCGCCGGCGCCGGAATCGCGGGAGTCGCGCTGGGAGCAGCAGTGGGCCGGTTGCTTCAGGATTTTCTCTTCGATGTTTCCCCGACAGATCCGCTAATCATGATTTCGGTTATCGGAATCCTGATGTTAGCCGCAGCCCTAACCTGCGTAATCCCCGCCCGCAAAGCCACAGCGATCGATCCCATTCTGGCCCTCAAATGCGAATAGGCGCGGTAGCGGCGAAATTCCCATAATTGGATGCCAGATACCAATTTTTCAACTAAGATACCGCTGACTTGATCGGACAAATTATTGGACATTACCGGGTTATCGAGAAGCTTGGCGGCGGTGGGATGGGCGTCGTCTATAAGGCGGAAGACACGCGCCTGGGCCGCTTCGTCGCGTTGAAATTTGTTCCGGAGGAGCTCTCCAAGGATCGCCTGGCGATGGAGCGGCTCAAGCGAGAGGCGCGAGCGGCTTCGACGCTGAATCACCCGCACATCTGCACGATCCACGACATCGGAGACACGGCAGAGTCCGCCGGTCAGCCCTTCATCGTCATGGAGCTGCTCGAAGGTCAAACCCTGAAGGACCTGATTCACAATGAACCCCTGCCACTCGAGCAGCTCACCGAACTGGCGATCCAGATTGCCGATGCGCTGGACGCTGCGCACGCGCTCGGGATCATTCATCGCGACGTCAAACCGGCCAACATTTTTATAACAAAACGCGGGCACGCCAAGATTCTGGACTTCGGTCTGGCGAAGGTCAGCGAAGCAAGTATCCAAAACCGTTCAGTGGACGGTTCGGCGATGACCAAACAATCCGAGGACAAGCCTCCAGAAATGTTGACCAGCCCCGGAGCGGCACTGGGTACCGTCGCCTACATGTCTCCGGAACAGATTCGCGGCGAGAATCTCGACGGGCGAAGCGACCTCTTTTCATTCGGGCTGGTCCTCTACGAAATGGCGACGGGGCGTCAGGCCTACACCGGTAACACCTCCGGCGTCATATTCGAGGCCATTCTCAATCGCAATCCCCTCCCCGTAACCCGACTCAACCCGGAAATTCAGCCGGCCCTGGAACGCATTGTCGCGAAGGCTTTGGAGAAAGATCAGGATCTGCGTTATCAAAGTGCGGCCGATATCCGTGGCGACCTGAAGCGGCTGAAACGGGACTCTGATTCCGGCCATACCGCGTCCATTAGAGTCGCGAGTGCGCCGGAAGACGCTCCGAAAAAAAACGCCGGCGGTTCGTCCAAGCTGCTCATCGCCGGAATCGTTGCGGCGCTGGTGCTAGTTTCCATCGCCTGGATAATCAACCGGCCGAAGGCTCCCTCCGCGGTTTTGAATACAGCCTTGGCCCGCCTGACCCAGGTGAGTCATTGGAACCGGCAGATGGTGAACGCGAAACTGTCGCCGGACGCGCACACGGTGGCATTCTCGTCGCGAATCGACGGTATAGATCAGGTCTTTGTCATGCTCACGTCGGGTGGCGATCCGCTGCAGATCACCCGGGACGAGGGCGACAAACTGGTAGACAGTTTTTCAGCAGACGGCACCGAGATTTATTACAGACGGACGTTGGGTCTGGACGAAGAGTGGGCAGTCGCAACTCTTGGCGGTACTCCGCGTCCCGTCGTCTCCGGTCGAGGATTGGTTCCCGCGCTGGATGGAAGTTCCAGTTTCTATCTGAGGTTTGCGGCGCCTGCGGTGTTCATCGTTCGTAAGACCGGAACGCGAGAAGAGGATATCTATAAGTTCACACCAGATGTCGGCACGGTTCTGTCCATCCTCCCATATCCAAACGGCGACGATGTGTTGGTTGTGGGAACTGGCTTAGACAATCAATACCATCTCTACAAAGTGAATGCCACACAGCATTCATCGAATGATCTCGCGATCGATGGGCTTGGTAGCTCTCCGGTTTGGATGGTTCCGGGTAAGACGATTCTCCTCAGCAGGGTCGTCAAAGGGATTGCGAATCTTTGGACTTACGATCTTATAAGCCGCAGCTTCACTCAGGTGACGACAGGTTCCGGCCCCGACCTCTGGCCGATGTTCGATCCCAGCAGTAAAGGGATCTATTACGTCAGCGGCAAGTCGTCGGCTTCGCTGACGGTGCTGCAGCCGAAGAGCGGCGTTCAAACCGAAATTGTTGCGGATAATGTGACCCAGCCCTGGCTGTCTCCCGACGGCAAACATTTAATGTACGTCCGGTTTATCAGCCTGGCCGAATCCGAGTTGTGGGTTGCGGACATCGATGGCGGCAATCGCCGCAAATTGGCTTCGGGTGTATACGTGGGAACCGCTGATTGGACGGAAGACAGCTCAAGGCTTGCCTTTAGCGATGGCATTCATTTCTTTGTCGTCAAAGCGGACGGAACCGATCTGCACGAAATTAAAGGATTGCAGGGCACTATGACCGCGGCCGTATGGTCGAAAGACAGCTCACGACTATACATTTCAACCACGACTCACAGCATCTGGACAGCGACCGCCGACGACTCCACTGCCGAGAAGATTCTCGAAAACGGTTTCGACATTGAGGCGGTATCGCCAAACGGCCAGTACCTTTTAGGGAATATCGAGCATGGGAATGATCTCGGAATCTATCAAATGTCGTTGGTCGACAAACGCCGCGAACTATTGATGCCGAAAGTCGCGACGTTCTTGGCACATTTGTCAGCCGACCAGAAATCTTTTGTGTACGCCGTCGCTGGAAAAGGCGAGGTGACCTTCTATCGCCAAGGCTGGCAAAACGGCAAACTGATCGGAACACCCCAGATTGCCTTGAAAATTCCGTTCGCTTTCTCTCTCTCCTATAACGGCAATGCCTTCGACTATTCCGCCGACCTCTCGAAAATCGTGTATGTCCGGCCCGGCGGCCAACACGAATTGTATTTCCTCAAGCCGAGCGCCCGGTAGTCGTCGAATTTCCCATCTAATTTGGACTTTGTATGAATTCCGTGTACGGTGAATTGATGTAAATAGTTATAGGAGAAAGATGTAATGAGTCTTGGTTTGTTGTCAAAGTTTGTATTGATCGCAGCAATATCGGCGGCGCCCGCGGCGCCGTCAGTCGATGTAATTGCCACAGGCCTCAATAATCCCAGGGGTATTACGATATCTCCCGACGGCAGCCTTTTCGTCGCGGAAGCAGGCACTGGTGGAAGCGGACCGTGCATCCCGAGTTCGGATGGCACGACCCCGTGCTTCGGCACCAGCGGTTCGATCACTCGCGTTAACTTGCGCACCGGCGTCCAGGAAAGGGTCGCCACCGGATTGCCGTCCTTAGCCGGGCCGGACGGCGGCGGCGCCATCGGCCCAGCCGGCATCTCGTTTCAGGGACAAGGGAATGGATACATCACGATCGGCCTCGGCGCCGATCCGGCGTTACGCGCCAATTTAGGTCAGGCTGGCGCGGCTATGGCGCACGCAGCTCGAATGCAACCGAACGGAAAATGGAGCGTCGAGGCCGATCTGGGAACATATGAAAAACATAACAACCCAGCAGGCGGACCTATCGACACGGATCCGTTCGGTATTCTCGCGCTTCCTGGAAAACAGATCGTCGCCGACGCCGGCGGTAACGACCTCCTTGAAATCAGCGCGAATGGACGAATCCAGACTCTGGCCGTTTTTCCAAATCAGATGGTACCGGCCCCGCCGTTCCTCCCTCTGCCTCCCGGCACTTTGATTCCCGCAGAGCCAGTGCCGACGACGGTCGTAGTGGGTCCCGATGGTGCGTACTACGTCGGTCAATTGACCGGATTTCCATTTCAACCAGGTTCCGCCAATGTCTACCGGGTCCCAGCGCAAGGCGGAACACCAGTTCCCGTATACAGCGGTTTCACGAATATCATCAGTATTGCCTTCGGCCCCGACGGCTCGCTGTACGTCCTGGAGATTTCGAAAAATGGTTTACTTAGCGGTGATCCCACAGGCGCGCTGATCAAGGTGCTGCCGAACGGCACCCGCACCGAACTCGCAGCCGGTAAACTATCGATGCCCGGTGGAATGGTGTTGGCTTCCGACGGCACGATCTATGTGACCAACTGGTCCGTCTTGGCAGGCGGCGGTCAGGTGCTGCGAATCCAGCAGTAGAACCCTCCCCACTGTAGCGGCGGTCTATGACCGCCTGTTTTAGACATTCTCCGACAATGCGACGTTGTCGCGAGCTACTTTAAAACCGGCGGTCATAGACCGCTGCTACAGTGAGGAGTCGTTCAGCACCGCGCGGACTTTGCGGGCAAGTTCCAGTGGGCTGAATGGCTTTTGCAAGATGGGATACGAGCGGCGAGTGATCTTGTCGCCATAACCTGGCATCAACAGAACTCGCGGGATAGCGAGCTTTTCCGAAATCTCTCGCGCCACATTCAGACTGCGCGACTCGGGCATCACCACATCCGCGAGAACCAGCTCAATCGGGCGCTCGCATTGACTAGCAAGCCGAGCCGCTTCGCGGACTCCCTCAGCCTCCAGCACTCGATAGCCTTGGGCGATAAGCACGGCCCGCACCAGCCTTCGGACTTCCTCGTTGTTGTCGATTACCAGGATGGTTTCGCTTCCCGAAAGATCCTGCCCTTCACTCCGGATCACCGCATCGGAGCCTGGATCCGCGCTCGTTCTCGCGGGAAATAGATGTGGAAAGTGGTACCGCCGCCGGGTTTACTGTCCACGATGATGGAGCCGCCGCTGCGTTGGACAATACCGTTCACGATGGCCAGACCCAGACCTGTGCCGTGCCCCTTACTCTTGGTGGAAAAGAAAGGCTCAAAGATCTGACTTTGAATTTCGGCACTCATGCCGTGACCGGTGTCACGGACCCTCAACACCACATAATCGCCAGTCCGCAGTCCAAGATGTCGATTCGCCGCCGAAGAGTCGAGGACAACGTTTGCAGTCTTCACCGTAAGATGACCACCCGCCGGCATGGCATCTCGCGCATTGACGACCAGGTTGATGATGCCCTGTTCGATCTGGGCAGCGTCCACCTTGATGGACCACAAGTCGGCGGCGAAGCGCGTCTCGAGAGCGATCGCCGATCAAATGCCGTAACTCCGCGTCCATCTTGGAAAGAGTTGCGTTAAGATCCAGAACTTGCGGTTTCACGACCTCTTTCCGGCTAAACGTCAGCAATTGACGAATGAGGTTCGCCCCACGGTTGCCGGCATTCAAGATACTGCTGACTCGCTCCTGCTGACAGTCATTCTCGTCCAAAGTGAGTTGCATCAGGCTGGCAAAACCATTGATGACCGTTAGCAGGTTGTTGAAGTCGTGGGCGATTCCCGCGGTCAAACGTCCCACGGCTTCCCTCTTTTGCGCCTGCCGGTGCTGGATTTCCAGAGAGGCCCGCGCCAGAACAAATCCCATCTGCTCCACGACGCTGCGAATCAAATGATGCTCGCTTTTCGAAAAAGTCCGTCGTTCTATTGTTCCCAGGTTGAGGCTGCCGATAGTCTCGCCATCGACCGTTATAGGACACATCAGAATGGACACCGCTCCGCGAAGCGGCAGTAGATGACGGATCGGCTCCAGCAGCGGATCATTCTGCGGATCTTCGACTAACGGCGGCCTGGGGTGCGTCTCCAGATATGTGAACAGGGCATCATCTTTAATCGGCTTGAACCGGTGTAATGGCGCATTGTCGTTCCCGGATCTTCGCGGATATTCGGCCGCAATCTGAACACATTCGGTTTCCCGGTCTATTAAGACGCCAACCGCATTCACCAGTTCAAACGTCTGCACCAATTCGCAGCATACGGTTTCCAGGAACGCTTCCGTTTCGAGGTCCGCTGCTGTGGCAGCAATGACTCGATTCAATAAGGCCAGCTCTCGGTTGCGCTGGCGCAGCTCCTCTTCGACGTTGTATGAATTCTGAATATTTGTCTCAACCATTCTAATTGGGCCGAACTCCTTTCAATAAGCCGGGGGGAACCATGGCATTCCTGCCACCAAAATGCAGTGCTTGTGGCGTGATGCTTCAGTCCATGAATTCAGTCGGTTAGCACAAGCAATCGGGATAGGCTGAGTCGCTATTGTGCCGAAGTGCCGGCAGCTGCCGCGATAGCGGCACATCGTACATAGCGGCACATCGTACCTTGGAGTAGGCCCTCTGGGGTGCTATTCTCGATCATCCTTTATGAGCTCCAAGGTCGCAACTGCGGAAAGATTCACTGCTGAACGCCTGCACAGCCTGATCGAATTGACCGAAGTTATTGCCAGGGAACGCGGCCTGCCGCAGCTGTTCCAATTGTTTTCAAAGGCGCTCCACCGGGTCGCCGACTTCGATGCGGTATATCTCGCTGCATGACGCCGAAAACGAAAAAGCGCGTGTCTATCTCATCGAGTCGGAAATCCTTCTCGCTATCCAACCCGGCAGTTACGATTACCACCAGACTCCGCTAAAACAGGTCATCGAAACTCAGACGGCGCTGACGATCCCCGACGCGGAACGTGAGCCTCGCTTCCGGCTGACCTTGGATATCCTGCGCGCCCATGCGCTCCTTGTGTCTGGTTCCCCTCACGATCGGCGAACACCGGCTCGGCGCCATGGGACTGACCAGTCACAAGCGGAACGGATAGGGAGCCGACGACATCGCGTTTCTCGGCCTGGTCGCCAAACAGCTGGCCATTGCAGTGGACAACGCGCTGGCTTATCAGCGGATCGAAGAACTGACGCAACGCCTTGAAAGAGAAAAGTTGTACCTGGAAGAAGAGATACGGACGGATCACAACTTCAAGGAAATCATCGGCCGCAGTGAACCGATAAAAAAGGTGCTGAGAAGCGTCGAACTCGTGGCGGTGTTCGATTCGACGGTTTTGATTCTGGGAGAAACGGGAACCGGCAAAGAACTCATCGCCCGTTCGATTCACGATCTCAGTTCCCGGCGCAAAGCGACATTCGTCAAACTCAATTGTGCGGCCGTACCGGGCAACCTGGTGGAAAGCGAACTGTTCGGACACGAGCGCGGTGCTTTTACGGGTGCGGTGTCCCAGCGTGTCGGCCGTTTCGAACTGGCGAACGGCGGCAGCCTGTTCCTCGACGAGGTCGGCGATGTCCCCCTCGATATTCAACCGAAGTTGCTGCGCGTGCTTCAGGAAAAAAGCTTTGAAAGGCTCGGCAGCAACCGGACCATCCAGACCAATTCCCGCTTGATTGCCGCGACCAGCCACGATCTGGCCAAACTGTCGGCCGATCGCGAATTTCGCAGGGTGTATTACCGGCTGAATGTCTTTCCCATCGTGGTGCCGCCGCTGCGCGATCGGCGCGATGACATTCCGTTACTGGTGCGTCACTTTGTGCAGCTGTACGGAAGACAAGTGAACCGACGGATCGAATCCATTCCCGCTCGAACGATGGAAGCTCTCGTGGCATGGCACTGGCCCGGTAACATCCGGGAATTGGAAAACTTCATCGAACGCAGCGTCATTCTATCGACCGGTCGGCGTCTGGAAGCGCCGCTGAGCGAACTGCAATTCAGCAGCGACAACGCTCCGTCAACGTTGGATCACGCCTCCCGCGATCTCATTCTTCGGACGCTTCGAGATACCGGCTGGGTGATTGGCGGCCCCGGAGGCGCTGCTGCGCGACTTGGCATGAAGCGCACATCGCTGCAGTCAAGAATGAAACGGCTTGGTGTTGCCCGCCGCCGAATGTAGAAATCAGAGTATCTGCTTGCATTAATCAGCGGTGTACGGATACTAGGACATGCTCCCCCAGAAAAAAGGAAAACAACCATGAGCGAGAAGGGCCGAATCCTCGGCATCGGCGGTATTTTCTTCAAGTCCGCGAACCAGCAACAAATGAAGGAGTGGTACGGAAAGCATCTCGGCCTCACCGATAACGGTTATGGTGTCATTCTTCCGTGGCGCGAAAAAGACAATCCTGAGAGCGAGCAGATGACAATATGGAGCGTTTTTCCGGGCAGCACGAAATACTTCGAGCCCAGCGAAGCCTCATTCATGGTGAATTACATCGTCGATGACCTTGACGCACTGCTGGAGCGTCTGGCGACAGAAGGCGTCCGTATCGACCCTAAGCGCCAGGACGAAAGCTACGGCCGGTTCGCATGGGTTTACGATCCCGACGGCAATAAAATTGAACTTTGGCAGCCGGTGAATTCTGCCCAATAGTCGACTGGTGTCGGGCGCGCCGCCTAAAAGTGCCGACATTTCAGCGACACAATCAATCGAGCCTCACCAATAAGCATTCTCAGTGGCGAATGCTTATTGGTGATCACACATTCTGCATTTCATTGCGCATTCACAAATTTGGTACCTTTATTGACGGAGGCACCACATGCGTTCGGTGATCGCTCGTTCGGTTCTTTTGATAACGATTATTGTCGGACTAATGAACATCGGCTGGGCCCAGGGGCGCGGAGGCCCGGCCGCGCCCGCGATGACACTGACGACCACCGCCTGGGCGGATGGGACTCCGATTCCTCCGAGGTACACGCAGGCCGGCGACCAGGTTTCTCCGGCCCTCAAATGGACCAACGTTCCCGCAGGGACGCAATCGTTTGTAATCCACATGCACGATCCCGATGCGGCGTTGAATCGCGGGACCGAAGATCAGGTTCACTGGCTGGTTTGGAATATTCCCGCAAACACGACCGAGATGCCGGAAGGCGTCCCAGTCGGACCGAGCTTAAAAGACGGAGCGCAACAGATCAGCGCCACCGGCCCGCAGTACCGCGGCCCCGGAGCGCCGGCAAGTGGACCGCCGCATCACTACACGATCGAGGTCTATGCGCTGGATACGAAAATCGACGTTCAACCTTCGGCCAACAGCCAGCCGGCCAACGCGGCAGTCGAGACACGGACTAATGTGTTCAAGGCAATGCAGGGGCATATTCTGGGTAAGGCCGTATACGTGGGTTTGTTCCGGCGTCCGCAATAGCAGTTAACATGACAAATGGTCCGACAAATGCTTAAGACGAAGTGATAAGTCCGGACGATCCGGTTTTTAAGGCGTCGTACCCAAGTGGTAAGGGGAAGGTCCGCAAGACCTTTATTCAGCGGTTCGAATCCGTTCGGCGCCTCTCGTCCTTATCAGCGACGTAACTTCTCCTTGATCCATCTGACTGCGGATGACCTGACCAGTTGACGTACTCTATGTCGTACGATTCCCTTCGCTTGCGCCAAACGCATCTGATCGCTGTCGCTTACTTCCACCTCGACTAATGTAACCCGGTCGTCGAGAATAGCGTCGGCAAGGTCTTTATCAGAGTCTCCGGTAAAATTCTTGTAGCGCGCTCCAATGGATTGCGCAAAGACTCGAAGGTTCGGGGTTGCCAGGGTCGTTCCGTGGATATGTCCGAATGAAGACATTTGCTGCAGGCGGATCTGGCCAAGGGCGCAGTCTTTGAAAATGATCACACAGAGAGGAATCCTCTCGCGAACTGCAGTGATCAATTCCATGCCGCTCATCGCAAATCCACCGTCGCCGATCAGTGCGACCACCGGCCGATCCGGCATGGCCAATTTTGCTCCGATCGCGGCGGGGAGACCGAAACCCATCGATTGGAAATCGGAAGGTGTCAGCAGGCCACGGGGGCTCAAAACCTGAAAGTGTCGTGAGGCTAATATCTGATGGAGACCCGTATCCGTCACCATGCATGAGTGTCTGGGCATTGCCTTACGCAGGGTGGAAAAGAATCTAGGCTGCGTTGGCGGCTCCAATCCAACGATCTCAGGTTCCACTCCGCCGCCGTCGGAACGCGCCAGGATCTTGAAGTCGGCCAATTCGGAACGGGTCCACGTCCCGGCCGGCCTGGGCTCCTTTGCAAGTTCGGCGACGGCCTTGGACAAGAAAAATGATGCGTCCGCACAAACGGAAACCTTCGCCGGATAGTTGGCTTTCAGCACGTCGGCGCTCGAGTCAATTCGAATCAGCTTTTCTGGATCGAGCCGTAGCTGAAAACCATACGTACCGTTGTGCGACAGCTTGCAGCCGATGACCATCACCAAATCGCTGGCATCCAACAGACGATTGGCGTTAACACCACCATTTGGCCCTCCGAACATAAGTGCCAGGGAATGATCTTCGGGAATTATGCCGCGCGCCGAGCGGTTGGCAAAAACCGGAGCCGGCAATAGTTCGGCGAGCTGGGTCAACAGTCCGCCCGCGGCGTTAGCGCCTTGGCCCGCTAAAATCGCAACACGTTTCGAGCCCCGCAAACAGCGTATCGCCTCGCGGACAGCAGCCTCGTCCACCGAGCAGGGCGCCGACTGAACAGTCTGCATCGTATTGGCTCCGACATCTTTCATGATCTGGTCGGGAATTTGAAGCAGCACCGGACCTGGTTCATCGGCCGTCGTCGCCGCATATGCTTCAGCGACAGAAGTAACAAGATCTTCGACCTGTTCAACTTCGAAGATGCGCTTAACAAGTGGCCGGAGAATCGCCGCTTGATCGATGCTCTGGAAATCGAATGCGTGCCCCCGCGCCACTGTTTCGCCGGCGATATACAAGACAGCGGCCGAATCGTGCGCCGCTTCTGCGATCGCCGGTACGGTGAAGGTAACACCCGGTCCTGGAATGGTGGTCAGGACTCCAGGCTTTCCAGATGCCCGATAATAACCGTTCGCCATGAAGCCAGCCGCCAGTTCGCTGGTTGCAACCAGGGCTCGGATCGAAGAATTCCGTAATGCCTCAAAGAGCGCGACGTTTTGAGTCCCCGGCAAACCGAAGATGTGAGTAACTCCGAGACGTTCCAGCTGTCTGCAAAGGATATTCGCACCCGTCGAGCGTGTCATGCTGCCTTTCGGTTCAATTTCACGGTGATCTGACGCATGACACCTGTCGCGAGACGCTTCGCTCTGGCAATATTGCGCTCTACGACAAACGCTCCACGATCGGGCCGGGAGAGTATTAGGTTCATTTCCAAGTTCCCGCCAAACTGACTCTTAAAGTGAGTTACGGGATTCAGCTGGGCGTCCGTCAAGTCGTTTCCCAAGTAACCAAGTTTCGACAAGTGCTGGAATGCTCGCCAGCGAAGAAACGCATTGGCGCCGGTCTTCAGAAACGCAGCATCCGCCCCCGCACTAACGGTGTGAGAAATGGGGTGGTTCCCCAGCAGCACCAATTGGCTTGCGATCGCCTGACCAGCGCCGGTTCTTGCGTGGTACACGGCGCACAGGCCCTGGCCCCTCAGCCTTTTGAAGTAACGTTCAAAACTCTTCTGCGGCAGGTAGAGTGTTGAGCCTTTACGGTGGTGCGTTTGTTCGTGCAAACGATAGAAACTGTCAAAGTCATCATCATCGGTAAAGCAAATGCCTTCACTTTCACAACGGCCGACCAGGCGTCGAAGGTTCTGCTCGACACGCGACCAGGCGGTCTCCAGGTCATCGATTTTGACAACATAACTATAACTGGGCCAGACCTTCCATCCCTGCTCCAGAACGGCGCGGACGTCGGTTAAAGCTCCGCGGTTCTTGATTTCGAAGCGTCCATACTTCTCTTGGCTCAGCTCTTCAGCCAGAGCGGAAATCGTTTCAATGTCTCGAGCTGTTTGTTCCGAGGGATATTTACTGGCGTGGGGCTTCAGTACGAAACCGTTGTAATAAAGCAGGAGGCGGCCGCTGACGTACGGCCCCCATCTGCTGGTGCGCTCGAACAAGGCGATGCCACCCACCATCTCACCCGCCCGCTCAGCCACCAGAATGCGAAAAGTGGCGTTGGACTCCGAGCACAGAACATCGAGATATTCCGGAGTGCTATAAATGCTCCCGTGACTTGAAGCCGCAACCAACGCGTTCCAACATGCGTAATCCTTTTCCGTCAGATAGCGCGTCGCAACCTTTGCGCCCATCGATTTACCCTGATTTAAGATCGTGCAAAAAACATTCAGAACGCTCCTTGCAATTCCCGTTCCGTCACGTCCATATGAGCCGCTACCCGTCGAGATAGGTCCGAGACCACATCTCGAAAGAGATCAAAGTCCACAGTTGTCCGTGAAGTTCTTTGCCTTTTTTCTGAAGAGACAATAGATGCTCGATGTACTCCGGCCGGAATATGCCTCTTTGCAAGGCGGTCGGTGAGAGCAGGAGATCGCGAACGAAACCCTCGAGCTTGCCTCGGAACCATCGTGCGAGCGGGAGCGCAAAGCCGCGCTTCGGCCGGTCGATGATTTCGTCCGGCAGCAAGCCTCGCAACGCACGCTTGAAGATGTATTTTCGGGTGCTCCCGCGTAATTGAAACTCAGGAGGAATCGTGGCGGCAAACTCCACCAGTTTGTGATCGAGCAAAGGAGGACGGACTTCCAGAGAGTGCGCCATGCTCATGCGGTCCACTTTGACCAGGATGTCGAGCGCCAAATATCGCTTCAAATCAAGGTACTGCATCGTGGAAAGCCAATCGTCGCCGGCGCAATCCAAGCGGGCCAGAATTCTGGGATCCGGTCCCGGTGAGCCGGTGGCGGAGAGCAGCAGGAATGGCTCCGGTTGAAACAGACTTCGTTTCATTTCCGGTTGAAACAATTTGGAGGTGTCGGCGCAGCGCGCCGCTCCCGTCAGCGCGATATGGCGGAGGAAGTTGCGTCCTTTGAATCCGTCCGGCAGCATCGTTCCCAGACTGCCAAGTAGCCGGCGGATGGGCGCGGGAATGCGTTCGCGTTTTCGTTCGCGTTGCTCGACGGCATATTTGTCGTAGCCGGCGAACAGTTCGTCGCCGCCGTCACCGGAAAGGACCACTTTTCTGTGCTGAGCCGCGAGCTTCGCAACTAAATAAGTCGGGAGCGCGGAAGGATCGCCGAATGGCTCGTCCAGGTGCCAGGCCACGTCTTCCAGGATACCCACCGCGTCCGGTTCGACGACGAGTTCGTGATGTTCTGTTCCGAGCTTCTTCGCCATCAAGCGCGCAAATTTCAGCTCGTTGTACTCCTCGTCGGGGAAGCCGATGGAAAACGTGCTCACTTTGTTCGGCGTCAGGGGAACCATCTCGGCGAGGACGGCGCCCGAATCGATCCCACCGCTCAGAAATGCTCCAACGGGAACGTCGCTAACCATGTGCAGTCGTACCGATTCCCTCAGTATTTCCTGCAGCTGCTCAACGGTTTCTTCTTCGCTCCGTCGGCGGTTGGGCTCAAAGTGGACGTCCCAGTAAGGCTCGATGCGAGGCCGCCTATCGGACGAGGCCAGCAGTACGTGACCTGCCTCCAGCTTGTGAATCTTTTCGATGATGCTCTCCGAAAGAGGTGTGCAACCCGAACTGAACAGGTGATTCACGGAGGTCCAATTCAGTTTTCGCTCGACCTCGGGAAGTTGCAGAATCGCCTTCAATTCAGATGCAAAAACCAGCCTTCCACCAATCTCGCCGTAATAGAGCGGCTTGATGCCCAGCCGGTCGCGGGCCAGAAGAAGCTTTCTTGCCCTTCCGTCCCACAGGGCGAAGACGAACATGCCGCGCATGTGCTCGACTGCTTGTTCTCCATATTCTTCATAGAGATGCACGATGGTTTCGGTGTCGGTCGTGGTAGCGAACGAGTGTCCCCTTGCTTCGAGGTCGACGCGCAGTTGCTGATAATTATAAATTTCGCCGTTAAAGACCACCCAGATGGTGCCATCTTCGTTCGAGATTGGCTGCCGGCCGGTCTTGAGATCAATAATGCTCAGGCGGCGCATGCCAAGGCCAACATTCCGTTCCAGATGAAAACCATCTTCGTCAGGGCCGCGATGCACGATGGCCGCCGACATGTCGCGAACTTCATCCGCCAAGACCGGCCGCTCTCCCAAACTCATGATCCCAACAATTCCACACATGCTTTCCTTTCAATTGTGGGAATGCGCGGTGAAATTCGGGGTCTGAGCACTATTTAACCTCTTTTGCGGCTTCAAACATTCTTTCAGCAAAATAGGTTAATTAGTGCTCAGACCCCGAATTTCACCGCACATCCCCCGAGTTGTTGAATCAAGCATCCTTTGGACCAATTTTTTCTTTTGCGATCGGCGGAAATCGCAACAGATACATTTGAATAGTCGGGGGTAGATTCTTTCTAAAGATGGAATTCTCATTCCTCTGACCTCCTTTTCAAGCGACAGCCTCAATTACCTCAAAGCTCTTAACTATGCTGCTTCGCAGGTGGGATCCAATGGCACCCCTCTTGCTCAACGGGATACTTGAGTGGAACAGAAAAGACTGCTACCAATTTGAGGTGCAGGCAACAAGGCGAGGGTTTGTTCGGGGCTATGAGTGAACGTATCGGGAATCCAGCCACCGACCGACTGTCGGAAGCAAAGCCCGCTCTTCTCGAAAAGTATTTGCGAGATCTGGAAAAATCTCCTGCAAGATCGAGTGCGATCCGACGGCGGCCGCAGGGCGAGATGACGGCTCTCACATTAGCGCAGGAGCAGCTCTATCTTCGTGAGTTGCAAGTGCCTGAGATCCCGCCGCTCTACAACGAGTGCGTCACTCTTCGGATGGCGGGTCCGCTGGATGTTCACGCTTTGGAACTGGCGTTCAATGAAATCATCCGTCGTCATGAAAGCTGGCGAACGACCTTTGACACGGTGTGCGGAAAGCCTGTCCAAGTCATTCACCCTGTGGGGACGCCGATGCACCTGCCGTTGGTTGACTTGCGTGGGCTTCCGAAGGAGCAACGCGAGCGGGAAGCGGTTCGCCTGGTGGGAGAAGATGCGCGGCGCCCCTTCAACATGCGGGAGGGCCCGCTGCTCCGTCCTACGCTCCTGCGGATGGACGATGCGGAACACCGCCTCTACCTGATTGCGCACCAAATCATTCTGGACGGAATGTCGGCCTATCAAATTTTTCCGTCGGAGTTGGCGGCTCTTTACAAGGCATTCTCTGTCGGACAACCCTCGCCGTTACCCGAACTACCCATTCAATCTGCCGACTTCGCCCATTGGCAACGCGAACGTCTCCAGGAGGAAGAGTGGACGCGACAAGTGGAGTATTGGCGAGAGCAATTGCCCGAGAAGCCTGTGTCGCTGCAGTGGCCCAATGACCGCCCGAGGCCGCCGTTCCGAACGTTTCGCGGAGCGTTCCGGCTATTTACGCTGCCAAAGCAGCTCACATTGGACATCAAGGAATTAAGCCAGCGAGAAGGCGTGACGCTGTTTATGAGTCTGCTTGCGGGCGTTGCAACGCTTCTATACGGTTACACGAACCAAGAGGACATCATCATAGGTACGCTTTCTCCCGCGGGCCGCAAGCGTGCCGAAGTTCTAAAACTTCTGGGATATTTCTTGAACCCTGTGGCGTTGCGCTTCCGCTTCGGAAGCAGCCTGACTTTTCGGGAACTGCTCCGAGATGCGCGCAGCGTCATTTCGGAAGCCATTTCCCACGACGACGTGCCGCTCGAGGCTCTGGAACGGGATCTCCAACAGAAAACGGATCCCAGCCGCAGCCCTTTCTTTACAGTGGCGATGTCGCTTCAACCTCCAACACCGACGCTTGATCTGGAATGGAGTGTGACCTCCATGGACGTGGAAAGTGGCGGAGCGAGCTGGGACCTTTACATTGCCTTCATTGACCGCCCAGACGGACTTCTCGGTCGCGCCCAATTCAACCCGGACCTGTTCGATCCGGAGGGAATTTCTCTGATGCTGAAAGACCTGCAGCGCGTGCTGGAAATCACCGCCGCCAATCCAACGCAACCGGTCAGGGACATGCCTTGGATCAAAAGCGAGGTGTAATGTCGAACGCGCTCAATCTGCCTCAAGCCAAACAGGACTTGCTGGAGAAGTATCTTCGCGAAAGATCTTCGCCGGCTGCGAAGAAATCACAGACCATTCCTCGCCGTCCGGCCGGTGTGCCGATTCCGCTGTCCTCCTGGCAAAAACTGATCTGGCTGCATTCTAAATTGATCCCGGAACTGCCTGTTTATCATGAACCGCTGGTTGTCTGCCGAAGCGGCCCCCTGGATGTGGCAGTGCTGGAACGCAGCCTCAGCGAGATCATCCGCCGTCATGAAGCCTGGCGAACCACATTTAGAGAAATTGACGGGCACCCGGTCCAGATCATTCAACCCCCACCCAACATCACTCTCCCTGTCACCGATCTCCGAAGCTTTTCAGAGAACGCACGCGAAACCGAAGCGTTGCGGCTCGCCACCGAGGACGCCATGCGTCCATTCGATTTGGAAAAGGGACCTCTGATCCGAGCCATCTTGATCCGGCTGGCAGATTCGGAACATCGTCTTTTTCTAACTCTCCACCACACCATTTTCGACGACGTCGGCACTTACAATGTGTTCCTACCAGAACTGATCGCGCTTTACGACGCATTCTCGAAAGGTGAATCTTCTCCGCTACCCGAGTTGACGATCCAATACGCCGACTTTGCTCATTGGCAGCACCAACGCCTGCAAGGAGATGAACTGGCGTCTCATATGGACTACTGGCGGCGCCAGCTCAGCGATCCACCTATTCTGGAGTTGCCCAGTGACTCGCCGCGACCTCCCATCCAGTCTTTTCGCGGCTCTATGAAACCGCTGCAGCTGAGCAAGACCCTCAGCACTGCACTCAAGGATTTGAGCCGGCGAGAGGGAACTACTCTATACATGACCTTGATGGCGGCTTTCCAGACTTTGCTCCACCGCTATTCCGGCCAGGAAGATATTGCTGTCGGTACCGTCACCTCGAGTCGAGGCCGCCCCGAGTTGGAAAAGATGCTCGGTTCTTTCTTGAATCCCGTTGTGCTGCGCACGGATTTTTCCGGCGATCCGACTTTTTGTGAGGTGCTCCGCCGAGTTCGAGACGTCACCCTCGGCGCCATGACTCACAGCGAAGTTCCTTTTGATTGCCTGGTAAAAGAGCTGCATCCTAAACGAGACTCGAGCCGCAACCCACTGTATCAAGCGCTGTTTTCTTTCGAGCCTCCCATGCGTGCTTTAGCTTCAGGGTGGGACTTAAGACAGGTCGCTATGGACACCGGCGTAGCGAAATTGGACCTCTACCTGGAAATGGACGACCGGCCCGATGGCCTCTCGGGGCGCCTGTTGTACAACAGTGATCTTTTCAACGCTCAGACGATCGTCCGGATGCTGGGGCATTGGCAGACGTTGCTGGAAGGAATTGCTGTGGATGCGGATCGGCCCCTCCTCAGGCTCCCTATCCTCACGGAGTCGGAGCGGCGCCAATTCTCCACAAGCCGAAACTCGGTCCACCCGACAAATCCATTTACATCGTTCAAAAAAGAAGAACTCGCACAATCGCTGCCGGCCCGCTTTGAAAGCATTGTTGCCAGACACCCGGATGGCATTGCCATTGAAACGACCAAACAAAAGTGGACCTACAGTGAGCTGAACCAACTTTCAAATCGAATTGGCCGCACGGTGCTGAAGCAAACAGGCAACGGCGAAAACAAAATTGCACTGATCTTTAATCATGATGCCCTGATGGTTGCGGCCATCCTCGGGACGCTAAAAGCGGACAAGGCCTACATACCCATTGATCCGCTTTACCCGGCCGAGCGAATCGCTTACATGCTCGAGGATTCGCAAGCGAATGCGATCTTGACGAACGGATCAAACCTTGCCATTGCCGCTCGATTGGGCAATAACAGAATTCCTATTATCAATGTGGACGAGATCGAGCCAGCAACTTCCGGCGAGAACCTGGACAAGCCGGTCCGGCCCGACTCCCTCGCCTACATTCTCTACACATCGGGTTCGACGGGAAGTCCCAAGGGGATAGCACAGAGTCATCAGAATGTTCTTACGTTTATCCGCAACTATACGAATGAGTTTCATATCTGCCCGGAAGACCGACTGTCTTTGATCTCGTTTTTCAGCTTTGATGCAGCTGTTATGGATGTCTACAGCGCGTTGATGAATGGAGCCTGTCTTTGCCCGTTCGACGTCAGAAGTGAAGGAATCGAGAGAATGGCTGATTTTCTATCACGCCAGGGCGTCACGGTTTATCACTCGACTCCAACCATCTATCGCTATTTTATGGAGACGTTCGGCGAGGAAGACCTGTCCAAGGTGCGCCTGGTGATCCTAGGAGGCGAACCCGTAGTGAGGCGGGACGTCGAACGATATCAAAAGCGTTTCTCCCCGCATTGCCTGTTCGCCAACCTTGCCGGGCAGTCAGAATCTTCCCTCAACCTTGTTTACTTCCTGAATCAGGGTGCGACGCTGACGGGAAATGCGATCCCGATGGGTTATCCCGTCGACGATACCGAAGTGCTGCTGCTCGATAGCCAGGGGCACACCACGGAACTTTATGGTGAAATCGGAATCCGGAGCTGCCACGTTGCCCTGGGTTATTGGAACAGGCCGGAACTGACTGCCGCAGCCTTTGTCGCTGATGCGGATGGCGGCTGTAAGCGGCTGTATCGTACCGGCGATATGGGCCGAGTCATGGCTGACGGGAGCATCTCCTTTGTTGGAAGAAAAGATGGCCAGGTGAAGATTCGCGGGCTTCGGATCGAGCTGGGAGAGATCGAAGCAATTCTGGAAGGCCATCCCCATGTAAAGGAAGTGGCCGTCATTTGTGATGATGGTTCCGGTGAGAAAGGCCTTGCTGCCTACTGGGTGGCGAGCGGGGAGCCGATTCCTTCGAACGCTGACTTGCGCTCCTTCCTTAAAGGAAAGCTGCCCGTCTACATGATTCCTTCCTCTTTCATGCGTCTCGATGCGTTGCCGCTGACTCCCAGCGGTAAGCTAAACCGCCGGAGTCTTCCCGCTATCGAGCAAGGAAAAGATCGCGCATCGCGCGAACTTGTGCCGGCCAGGGACAATGTGGAGCTGCAATTGACGGAGATGTGGGAGCAGGTGATCGGCGTCAAGCCCATCGGGATCCGGGACGACTTCTTCGACCTGGGTGGGCATTCTCTCATGGGTGTTCGGCTGTTCGCTCTGATGGAAAAGGCGTTTGGCCAGCGGATTCCGCTTTCGACTCTTTTACAGGCGCCGACGATTGAGCAGCTGGCCACTGTCTTGCGTGAAGAAAAAGGATTAACGCAGTCGTCCTCGCTGGTGCCGATCCAGCCGCAGGGCTCGTTGCCACCGCTGTTCTGCGTCCACGGCCATTTTGGCGAAGTCCTTTTCTACCGGCCATTATCCCAATGCCTGGGGCCCGAGCAGCCATTCTTTGCGCTCCAGGCGCAGGGCCAAAACGGTTCGAGCCATCACAACATCGAAGCGATGGCGGCAGACTATTTGACGGAAATTCGCAAAGTGCAGCCGGAGGGTCCTTACTTTCTGGGCGGCTTTTGTTTCGGCGCCCTGGTGGCTTTCGAGATGGCCCATCAACTTCGCGCCAGAAACGAGAAGGTGGCTTTTCTCGGGCTCTTCCTGGGACATGCTCCGAAACTCGCTCGCGTAACTTTTCTTCGGAATAGAGTCGCATTGCATTGGGGACAACTTCGACGAGCCGGGATGAGAACAAAGCTGACGGAGCTCGCCAGGAATTCGACTCGCAAACTCGAATCGTTGCACTGGCGGCTGAAGTACAAGCTGTTCCGGAATATTGTTTCCGAATCGTCGCCCCTCTTTCAAAACATCCCGGAGATGAATCGTCAGCGCTCTAAGATCTATGTCCCGAGATTTTATCCGGGGAAGATGACGGTCTTCCTGAGTGGCGAAACTGCGCCGGATTTCCGGCTGGACCCCAAGTCGGACCTGGCCGGCATGAATGCCCGGGAAATCGACTTGCGAAGAGTTCCCGGAGAACGCGACACGATGCTGCATGAGCCGTTCGTCCGTATCATTGCCGAACAGCTGGGAGCATGCCTTCATGCGGCCACCGTTCGATCGCAGGAAGAGAGTCGGCATGAGGGAGAGCTTCGGGTTTCACTGAGTTCATGATCAAGGATTTACAATCATTAACGGCCCTGGTCCCGCACTGGGACTGCAGATTGCACCTACATCAATGCTATGGCGCAATTCCATTGGGCGACCCTCCAAAGGATTTACAGAGAACAAGGGATAATCCCTGTCGCAGCTCATACTTTCAAAAAGCTGGTCAATCCAGTTGTAAAGATGGGCAGCTTGTATTTCCTGGAGCGCGACCTGAGCCTGCCGATGCCGTCATTGGAACCGAACAACACGATTGTGGCGCGCGAAGGCACTCTTGCGGACGTTCACCTTCTTGATACGTTGCCCCACGCACAGCGCAATAAGAAGGAAGCCGTCGCGCGGTTGCAGCGTGGGGACTACTGGTTTGTAGGAATCGACAAGGCGAGCGGCAAACTGGCCAATTATCGCTGGGTATCCCTGAATCGCGCGTTCATTCCGGAGTTGAATTGCGATCTCATCGTCAAGCCCGGCCAAGCCTATGTATACGATCTCGAAACCGCCGTGGAATTCCGTCGACGCGGGATCGAAGCCACCACGCGCCAGTTCACCTACGACACATTGCGCCGGCGATTCGGCGCCAAGAGCATCATTGTCTACATCCTCGCCGACAACTACGCGAGCTTGCGCGCGGGTCGTCAATATCTGACGGCCACGTCACGTATCTGGTTCATCCGGATCCGCGGTTCCGTCTTCAAGTACGCCAAACGGAACGCGAAGCTGCCGGAGTTCAGGCCGGCAGTCCTCCACGCGCCTCAGGCCGCTTTACGGGCGCGGCCTTCCAGTTCTCTCAGGTGATTTAATTCCATTTCACTTGGCGGGACGGTCTCGATGAGATCGTCCGCGATTCGCAGCGGCCAGCCGGTCACGGCCTGGATTTCGGGAACGGTCGTACCGGGATGCTTGCTGACCAGAGTGAGTTCCCGCGTTTCGACATCCGGCTTCAGAATTCCGAGATCCGTGACGACGGCGCTCACGCGCTGCCCGGGAGACGTCAGAAAGTCCAACTTATTCACAAACGTCCGACGCGTGTGACGCACGACCACCAAGACTTCCCGCGCATGACGGGCGATTTCCGGCGCACCGCCGGCACCGGGCAAGCGGACCGAGGGAGAGTCGTAGTCGCCGATCACGGTGGTATTCAGGTTTGCGAAGCGATCGATCTGAGCGGCACCGAGAATGGCCATGTCGACCCTGCCGCCTTGCAGCCAATAAGAAAACATCTCGGGAATGCTGACCAGAAAGTCGGCGGTGCGAGCGAGTTCGTTATCGGCGATCGATAACGGCGGGAATGAGGGTTTTGCCCCCATCGTTCCCGACTCGTAAATTAGTACGCAGTCCGGGGCATGACAGCGGCGGGCCACGCAGGCCGCCAGGCCCGGCATGCCGACGCCGATGAAGCATGTTGCACCGTTCTTGAAATGGCGCGCGACGGAAACGGTCATCAATTCTGCTGGAGTGTAATAGGACTCAGACGTTCTGGACATTCGTTTCCACCCAATTAAGGAAGCGGTTGCGATCACTCGAGATGGCATCCCAGTCCCGATAGAACTTGTCGTCTCGAGGGTAATAGTCCTGTGTGTACGATGGGCGGGCTCCCTGCGGCGCAAGGACAACGGCGGTGATCACCCATGACGGCAGGATCACGCTGTTCGCTTTTGGTGTAATGGAATCACGAATCTCTTCGACCGTGACAATTGAACGCTGTGCCGCGAGCACCACTTCCTTTTGAATTCCGGTGACTCCCCACAGCAACACATTACCCAGGCGGTCCGCCTGCTGCGCATGAATGATTGCAACATCCGGACGGATCGCGCGCACCGCCATCACTTGCTTGCCGGTAAAAGGGCACGTGATCGGCGCAATGGTTTTTGTGTGTTTTTGAAGGTCATTGCCGAAGTAGCCATCGAGGATGCCGAAAGGCAGGCCGGCAGCGCCTGCGGTGATGGCAGCAGTGAGACCGGCATGACTGTGTTCTTCAATTTCGAGTGGATTGGGCCATCCATTCTCAACGGCATCGCGGAACCGTGGCGACAAGCCGACGCCAGGGTTGCCGGCCCACGAAAAGATAAGTTTACGGGCACAGCCGGCGCCAATCATCTGGTCGTAGATGATGTCGGAGTTCAAACGGATCAACGTCAGGCCGTGCTTGTGCTGCCGAATCATTTCATGACCCGCTGCAAATGGAATCAGATGACTGAACCCCTCTGCGGCGACGGAATCGCCGTCGTGAACGAACTCAGTGACGGCACGTTTCAAAGTGCACACAACTGCCATACTCCGGAAAACCTGCAGTTCGTTTTCCAACGGCAAATTCGGCACATTTATTGCAGTGGTTTACGGTGGCCGGGACCAAAAAGATAACGAGGAGCAACAAGAAGTGACAAACCATAACGAAGCTCTGGGCGGCAATTCTGGCCGTTGTGTTTACCGCCTTGTTGAAGATCAGGCGGCTGTTCGGCCGAATGCCATCGCTATCACAGCGGGAGATCGCACCATCAATTATAAGGACTTGAACGATCGTTCGACTGCCCTGGCGGCCGAACTGCGAGGGTCGGGCGTCGGTCACGACGTTGTGGTTGGGATCTGTATGAAGAGCTCGATCGCCATGATTGTCGGGGCTTTGGGCGTTCTCAAAGCGGGCGCAGCGTACCTGCCGCTGGATCCGACATTCCCTGCTCAGCGGCTGAACCACATCCTGCAGGACGCGAAGATATCGGTACTGCTGACCACACACCAGAATGCCACTTCCACTCTTTCCGGCTCCTGGAAAGTCCTGGAACTGGATGAAAATGGCGGACTTTCGGGAACTCTCCCGGCGGCTGGGAAGCCCGGTACCGCGAAGAAAGCATCGTTTCACGATCTCGCATATGTCATCTACACCTCCGGTTCAACCGGCGAACCGAAGGGCGTCGAGATCGAACACGGCAGCTTGCTAAACCTGATCGACTGGCATCAACGCACGTTCTCGATCAAACCGGAAGATCGCGCGTCGCAGATCGCCGGCCCTGGCTTCGATGCAGCGGTCTGGGAGATCTGGCCCTATCTGACTGCAGGCGCCAGCATCCATATTCCGGATGACTCGCTGCGAACGCAGCCGGCCGCTTTACGTGACTGGCTGGTGAAACAACAAATCACCATCAGCTTCATGCCGACCGCGATCGTCGAACGGATTATCGGTCTGGACTGGCCGAAGGAAACTCGGTTGAGAACTGTTTTAACCGGCGCCGATACATTGCATCGCTTTCCGCCGGCAGGCTTGCCGTTCAAGCTTGTCAACAATTACGGCCCGACGGAGTGTACCGTGGTGGCGACGTCCGGCATTGTGCCGGCAACGTCGGAGACGAACGAACGTCCGACAATCGGAAAGGCAATCACGAACACGCGCGTGTATGTTCTCGACGATCACCTGAAACCCGTCAAGGCTGGACACTCCGGCGAAATGTATATCGGTGGCGCGGGCGTGGCGCGCGGTTACCGGAACCATGCGCAACTGACGGCGGCGCGCTTCGTCAAAGATCCGTTTCTTCATGAAAACGGCGCGCGGATGTATCGGACCGGCGACCTGGCGCGGTTTAGGGAAGACGGCGAGATCGTGTTTCTGGGGCGGGTCGACGACCAGATCAAGATCCGTGGCTATCGCATTGAGCCCGACGAGATCTCAGCTGCACTCGACCGCCATCCTGGAATTTCACAAAGCGCCGTTATCGCACGTGAATTCTCCGAAGGTGAACAGCGACTTGTCGGATACGTGGTGCCGGCTGAGCAAGCGAACCTGACACGCTCCGAGATCCAGACCTTCTTGAGCAGCAACCTGCCGGAATACATGATCCCGTCCGTGTTCGTGAAAGTGGACGCGCTGCCGCTGACGGCAAATGGAAAAATCGATCGCGACCGGTTGCCGAAACCGGAAACAACCAACACAATCGCCGACGGTGCGGTTCAAGCTCCGAGTTCGGTTGTCGAAGAACGCGTCACTGCTTTGTTGTCGGAGCTGCTGGAAATCAAGCATATCGGCGTGCGAGACAACTTCTTCCATCTCGGCGGCCACTCGCTGCTGGGTGCGCAAGTGATCGCCAGAGTTCGCGACGTCTTCGAAGTCGAGTTATCACTGCGAACGATTTTCGACAATCCGACAGTCGAGGGTATCTCCGCAGAGATCGAACGCCTGATTCTGATCAAGCTGGAACAACACGAACTGCAAAGAACCGCAGCTTAAAGCGGAGGGACCAGACATCATGCCCGTCGACGTTACTCAAAGTGTTCGCTCTACACCGAGCCTATACCAACTGATCGATCCGGAGGTTCTGGCGAACCCGTATCCGCTGTATCACCGCTTACGTACAGAGCGGCCGGTCCACTGGGATCCGTTTCTCCATTCGTGGGTGGTCACCCGCTATCCGGACGTGATCGAAGTCTTGCATCATTTTTCCGCGGATCGTACACCGACTCCGGACGAGTTGACGCGCAAAGGCTTATCGGCACTTAATCCGATCGCCCAGGTCATGGTCCGGCAGATGTTATTCATGGACAAACCGGATCACACGCGCTTGCGCGGGCTGGCACAAGCGGCATTCACCTGCGGCCGGATTGAGCGCCTGAAATCGCACATCCAGGACATTGCCGACGCGCTGCTGGACAAGGTCATCGCGAAGGGGCGGATGGATCTGATCGCCGAGTTCGCCAACCCGATGCCGGCGATCGTCACAGCAGAGATGTTCGGCGTCCCCACCGAACATCATGAACAACTGAAGTCGTGGTCGACGGATTTTGCGGAAATGTTGGGAAATTTCCAACACAACCCCGGACGAACCGCGAAGATTTTGAAAACTGTCGAAGATATGACCGCCTATTTTCGCGCTGCCATGCGCGACCAGCGCGACGGCAAGCAAGATGGTCTGGTCGGCGCGATGATCAATGCAGAAGTTGACGGCGCACGGCTGAATGAGGACGAGATCATCGCCAATCTGATCGTCACCATGGTCGGTGGTCAGGAGACGACGACGAATCTGATTGGCAACGGCATCCTGACATTGCTCCGCCATCCTGATGAACTGGAGATGCTGCGGACGGACTCTTCGATTATCCCGACCGCCGTCGAGGAACTGTTGCGTTACGAAAGTCCGAGCCAACACACGGCGCGACTCGCACCGGAAGACACGTTAATGGGCGGCCACGAGATTCGTAAAGGCCAGGCCGTGATTGCGGTGATGGCTGCGGCGAATCGGGATCCCGAGCGCTTTGTCGATCCCGACCGACTGGACCTCAAGCGACAGGACAACCGGCATGTTGCGTTCGGTTGGGCAGCGCATTTTTGTTTCGGTGCGCCACTGGCACGACTGGAAGGACAGATTGCGTTTGAAACTCTGCTTCGGCGATTGCCGAATCTCGCACTCGATCCCTCGCAACCGATTACCTGGCGACACAACCTCGGCTTGAGAGGCCTGAACGCACTCCATGTGACGTTCGATAAGAAATAATAAAATGCTGGAAGGCGCCAGGAACGCGATTTCATCCACCGAGCGGGCTCGCCTCGAGAACTACCTGCACACAAAGGCTCAATCGAAGGCGAAGCCCGCGCCTTCGATTCCGGCCCGGCCGCAAGGCAGGGCAATTCCGCTGAGCAAAGTCCAGGAGCAGGTCTGGGTTCACGCGCAGATGGCTCCAGATATTCCGCTGTACAACGAACCGGTGACCATTCACTACACCGGTGTTTTGGATCATGCCGCGTTCGAGCGCGCGTTCAATGAGATCCTGCGACGGCATGAATCGTGGCGGACGTGTTTTAAGGTCGTGAACGGAAGTCCCATTCAAGTCGTGCAGCCGAATCTGACAGTTCAGATTCCGGTGATCGATGTCCGGCATATTCCGGAAGCCGAGCGCGAAGCCGAGGCAGTGAAGATCGCGACCGCAGATGCGGTTGTGCCTCTCGACCTCACCACCGCTCCCTTGTTTCGCGCTCGTCTAATCCAGCTCGATGAGGAGAAACATCGGCTTTATTTGACCCTCAGTCACATCATTTTTGACGGCGTCGCTATTTATCGCGTGTTCCTGCCGGAGCTCGCGGCGCTGTACAAAGCATTCGCGGAAGGTCAGGCGTCGCCGCTCGCGGAACTGCCGTTTCAATATCCCGATTTCTCCTGCTGGCAACAAACCCGTCAGACGGTGGAATCCGATCTGGCTTATTGGCGCAAACAGCTTGCCGGCGATTTGCCGGTGCTGGATCTGCCTTCAGATCGCCCGCGCCTACCGGTTCAGAGCTTCCGCGGTTCGATGTACCCGTGGGTGCTGAATGCAGATTTGATGACGGGACTGAAGGCGCTCAGCCAGCAGGAAGGCGTGACCCTATTTCAGACGTTACTTGCCGGCTTTGCCGTGCTCCTGCAGCGATATTCCGGCCAGGACGACATTCCGATCGGGTCCGTCACCTCGGGTCGCGATGTCGCCGGCACGGAATTGCTGCTGGGATATTTTCTGAACACGCTGGTTCTGCGTCTCGATCTGTCCGGCAATCCGACGTTCCGCGAACTTTTGGTGCGCGCGCGCAACGTCACGCTGGAAGCTTTGGCGCATGACAAGGTGCCGTTGACGCAACTGATCAACGAACTGCGGGTCCGCCGTGACTCGAGTCACACTCCGCTATTCCAATCGATGTTCACACTCGAGCCGCCGATTCCGCCGCTGGATTCGGGCTGGCAGCTGACACAGATGGATATCGATACCGGAGCGACGAAGTACGATCTCTATCTCGAACTCGATGAGAGACGAAACGGAATCCTTGCCCGGTTCCACTACAGCACCGACCTGTTCGACCGCAGCAGCGTCGTGCGCATGACGGAACAATGGATGACGGTGCTCGAAGCGGTTGTTGCCAATCCGGCAGCACAAGTCCGCGAGCTGCCGGTTTTGCCCGAGCAGCAGCGGCAGCAGCTTGTCGTGAACTGGAACGCGACTGAAACGTCAGCTCCCAACGGCACGATTCATAGCCTGTTCGAACGCGAGGTCCAGCAGTCCCCGAATGCGATCGCCGTCCAATGCGAACATCAGTGGCTCACCTATGCGGAACTGAATGCTCGTGCGAATCGGCTGGCGCGTCATCTACAGCATCTTGGCGCCGGTCCGAATGTTCTGATCGGGCTCTCGCTTGAACGATCCATCGATATGGTCGTGGCGCTACTCGGCATTTTGAAAACGGGCGCCGCTTATATTCCGCTGGATCCGCAATATCCAGAAGAAAGGCTGCGGTTCGTGTTAAGCGATGCGAAACCGCTGTTGTCTGTCACGCAGGAATCGTTGCGCGGGCGTTTTGCAGAATTGCACACGGTCGCGATCGACAGCCAATGGGATCAGATTTCGTTAGAGAGCAGCGACAATCTTGAAGACACCGCAGCGGCACACGACCTGGCATACGTGATCTACACCTCGGGCTCGACCGGCAAGCCCAAAGGCGTTCAGATCGAACACCGCAGTGTAGTGAATTTTCTGAGTTCGATGCAGTGCGAGCCGGGAATCAGTCCGCAGGACGTACTGGCAGCGGTCACCACGATCTCGTTCGACATCGCTGGACTGGAAATCTATCTGCCTTTAGTCAGCGGCGCTCGCATCGTGCTGGTTCCGACCGAAGTGTCGCGCGACGGTGGTCGACTGAGAAAACTGCTGGACACCTGCGGCGCAACGATCATGCAGGCGACGCCGGCAACCTGGCGTCTGCTGTTGGAAGCGGGTTGGCCGGGAAACCGGGAATTGAAAGTAATGTGTGGAGGCGAACCGCTGAACGGCGCATTGGCCCAGGAAATTGCCGAGCGCTGCGGTTCATTGTGGAATCTTTACGGTCCGACGGAGACCACGATCTGGTCGCTGGTTCAACGAGTCAAAGACGTTTCATCGAATGTCGTTCCGATCGGGAGACCGATCGCGAACACGAAAATCTACATCCTTGACGATCGCTTCAATCCGGTTCCAGTCGGCGTTGCTGGAGAAATCTGTATTGGCGGCCACGGCGTGGCGCGCGGCTATTTGAATCATCCGGAACTGACACAGGAACGGTTCATTCCCAATCCCTTGGATCCGCAGTCGGGATCGTTGGTGTATCGCACCGGCGACATCGGTCGCTTTCGCAGCGACGGGTCCGTGGAATTTATAGGTCGCAACGACACACAGGTCAAGATCCGCGGCTTCCGTGTAGAACTCGGTGAGATCGAAACCGCGTTGTTGAAACATCAGGCCGTGAAAGCAGTGGTCGCCGCCGTGCGCGATTTTGCGGCAAGTGATCCACGCCTCGTCGCCTATGTTGTGGCAGCGGATCGGAAGAAACATCCCGATGTCAGTGCGCTCCGTGAATACCTTCGTCCGATATTGCCGGACTACATGATCCCGGCGCACTTCGTGTTTCTCGACGAGTTGCCGCTGACGCCGAACGGAAAGGTCAATCGCAAAGCGCTGCCGGCGCCGGACGCCTCGCTTGTCCGCAAGACGGAGGTGGTTTGTGCCACGGATCAGACCGAGGCGCAACTGGTGCAGATTTGGGAGACGATTCTGAATACCAGTCCGATCGGTGTGACGGACGATTTCTTCGAAGTTGGCGGCCATTCGATATTGGCGGTGCGCCTGTTTGCCGAGATTGAAAAGGTCTTCGGCAAAACTATTCCTCTGGCCTCGCTGCTGAAAGCCCCCACGATTGCGCAATTAGCGAAGCTGGTTTGTGGCGATGCGAAGCCGTATCGCTGGACGTCCCTGGTGCCGGTGCAGACCGCCGGACCAAAGCCACCGATTTTCTGTGTCCATGGTCATTACGGAGAGATTCTTTTTTATCGTCCGCTGGCGCGCCATCTCGGTAATGAGCGACCGTTCTTTGCACTTCAGGCTGTCGCCGCGAACGGTCGTCCGGCGCATGAAACGATCGAAGAAATGGCGGCGCACTACATTGCCGAAATGCGACAGGCGCGTCCGCACGGTCCTTATTACATCGCCGGATACTGTTTCGGTTCGCTGGTGGCATTTGAGATGGCGCAGCGACTCATGCGTGACGGAGAGCAGGTCGCGTTTCTCGGTCTTTTTATGGGATATGAGCCGCGTCAGACGTTTGGTCCGCGGTTGAATCGGAGAATCCGGCGGCATTTGGAGCAATTATGGCAGGGTGGACTGCACGCCAAATTGTCGGATGTCCTGCTCAATCTCCGTGCAAAGTCGCGATCGTTTATCTGGCGAACGATGTTCAAGACAGTTCGCGGGTATCTGCCGCCGACATCACGGTTTTTCCGCAACATCCCCGAGATGAACCTGCAGGCGGCGAAGCGCTATTTCCCCGGATACTATCCTGGAAAAATGACAGTCTTCCTGAGCGGCGATGTGCCGTCCGATTTTGTTGTAGACCCGCATTTGGATCTGCATGGTTTGGATGCCGACCAGATTGAAGTCCGAGTCGTGCCGGGGAATCAACACACGATGATGGAAGAACCCCATGCGGGAGTTTTGGCTGCCGAGCTAGATCGTTGTCTGCAACGTAAGGCTGCTTAGGCCCCGGGAGGGCCAATAGAATGTAGCCCGCGCATAAGCCTCAGTATCAATCCACCGGAATCGCGACTTCCTGATCCTTATATTGAAGCTGATAGAGTTTGTAATACAGGCCTCGCTGGGCGAGGAGTTGTTGGTGGGTGCCCATCTCGCGGACGCGACCTTTGTGCATGACGATGATCTTGTCGCACTTCTGAATCGTGGACAGACGATGTGCGATGATGATCGACGTTCGGCCTTCCATCAGACGATCGATGGCACGGCGGATCTGGAGTTCAGTTTCCGTGTCGACGCTTGAGGTTGCTTCGTCCAGAATCAGAATCTGCGGGTCATGCGCCAAGGCGCGGGCAAAGGCAAGAAGCTGGCGTTGGCCGACCGATAATGTCGTGCCGCGTTCGTTCACCGGATGATCCAGACCGAGCGGCAGGCTGCGCAGGAACGGCGCCAGATTGACATCTTCCGTAGCGGTCATCACGCGCTCCCGCGAAATCTCCGAACCCAGGCGCACGTTGGATTCGATCGTCCCCGAGAACAAAAACACATCCTGCAGAACCACTGCAAAGGCGCGGCGCAATAACGATAGATCCAATTTCGCAATATTGACGCCGTCGAGCAGGATCTCGCCTTTTTGAATGTCGTACAAGCGCGTCAGCAGGCTCGTGATGGTGGTCTTCCCTGCCCCGGTATGACCGACGATCGCAATCGACTCACCGGCCTTGACGTCGAACGACACATCGCGCAAAACCCAGTCCTCATCCGCATAGGCAAACCAAACATTACGGAATTCGATATCGCCGCGAATTTTTCCGGCAACAACAGGAGACGCGGGATTCACCACAAGCGGCGGCGTATCGACCAGGCGGAACACGCGTTCGGAACTGGCCATAGCGGATTGCAGAATGTTGTATTTCTCGCTCATGTCCGCGATGGGACGGAAAAAGCGCTGCGAGTACTGAATGAACGCGGCGAGGGCGCCGAGCGTGGTGGCGCCGAGCATCACCTTGCCACCGCCGTACCAGATGATCAGCGCGATGGCGACCGAACTGAGGATTTCAATACTGGGATAGAACCAGGCATACGCCATAATCGAATCCTTGTTGGCGTCCAGGTGTTCTTCGTTGACCTTGTCGAATTTCCCAAAACTCTTCTCTTCGCGGTTATACAGCTGCACCACGGCCATGCCGGTCAGGTGTTCCTGCAGATACGCGTTGATCTTGGCGATGGCGATGCGAACGCGTCGGTAAGAATCGCGCGCTTTGCGTCGGAATATCGCCGTCACCAGGGCGATGAAAGGGACGACCGAGAGCGTTACTAAACCAAGCTTCCAGTCGAGCACCAGCATAGCGATCATGATGCCGAGCAAGGTGAAGACGTCGCCGAAAATCGAAACGATTCCAGCGGAAAACAGCTCGTTCAGAACGTCGATATCGGTGATGACGCGGGTAATCAGCCGACCGACCGGATTCTTATCGAAGAAGGATGCCGAGAGCGTGTGAAGATGCCGGAATACCTGCATGCGCATGTCGTACATGATTTTTTGACCCGTCATCGACAGGACGTACGACTGCAGGAATTCGGAAACGAATTTCGCGAACAGGCAGACGGCGTAGACCAGCGCAATGAAGCCGAGGCCGCGGAGGTTTCCCCTCGCAATGTCATCGTCGATCGCAACTTTGGTCAGCAGGGGAAACACGGTTTCCAACACGGATTCGAAGATGATGAAGACGAACGCAACCACGACGTACTTCTTGTACGGCCGCAGGTACGTGACCAGGCGGCGCATCAGGCGCTTGTCGTATGCTTTGCCGAGAATCTCTTCGTCTTGCATTAAAGCTGTGCCGTTAGTTCTTCTTCCAATAATTGCTTGCGATGCAACTCGGCGTAATAGCCGTCCTGTCGTAACAGTTCATCGTGGGTACCGCGTTCGACGATGGAACCTCCGCTCAACACCACGATTTCATCGGCCTCTTTCACAGTGGAGACGCGATGACTGATCAGGATCGATGTTCGACCGCGCATGACCGAGCGCAGTTCCTCCAGGATTCGCTCTTCTGTGTAGGTGTCCACGCTGGATAGCGCGTCGTCAAGAATCAGGATCCGCGGATTGCGCATGACTGCGCGGGAGATGGCCGTGCGTTGCTTCTGGCCGCCCGACAAGGTGATGCCCCGCTCGCCGACGATCGTGCCAAATTGATTCGGAAATGTGTCCACGTCGCCGGCGATATTGGAAATCTCGGCCGCGCGACGGATCTCCGCATCGCTCGCCGACTCGACACCGAAGGCAATGTTTTCACGGATCGTTTCGCCAAACAGGAAGGTGTCTTGCGGAATAAATCCGATCGCCCGTCGCAATGTCGCAACCGGAATTTTCTCTACCGGAACGCCGTCGATGAATAACGTATTCGGCGGCGGGTTGTACAGACGCGGAATCAACTGCACCAGTGTCGATTTGCCGGAACCGGTGGCGCCGACGATCGCGACCGTCTTGCCTTGTGGAATCTTCAAGGAGATGTTCGACAGCGCCGGCGTGTGATCGTATGAAAACGTCAGATGGCGGAATTCGATGCCTCCCCGCACTTCAAAACCTTCAACAGCGTCCGCAGCGTCTTGAATATCCGGCGACGCGTCAAAGATGTAGTTCAGACGTTCCATTGAGGCGCGGCCGCGCTCGAGCAGATTGACGACCCAGCCAAAGGCAATCATCGGCCAGGACAGCATTCCGAGGTAAACGGTGAACGAAACGAAATCGCCGATGGAAATGTGGTTTTGAATCACTTGCCGGCCGCCGAACCAGAGGACGACAACGACAGCGAGTCCGATGAACAACTGCATCGTCGGATAGAAGACGCTGGTGTTGACGATCAGTTCCCGGTTCTTCGCCACCAGGTCCTGGTTCATCTGATCAAACAGGCCAATTTCGTAGTCTTCCTGGACAAACGCCTTGACGACGCGGATTCCGGCCATGCTCTCCTGGACTCGCGTACTCAGATCGGCGAGCTTGGCCTGTGATTCTTCGGTCAAATCGTGAATCTTTTGGCCAAAATGCCGGACGCTATAGGAAACGAGGGGCAACGGCAATAACGCGAACAGAGTCAATTGCCAGTCGATTTTCAGCATCAGTATGACGGTGAAAATCGCCGTCAAGACGGTGTTTGCCGTGTACATGATGCCGGGGCCGGCGAGCATCCGAACATTGCTTAAGTCGTTGGTGGCACGGGACATCAGGTCGCCGGTCTTATTTTTATGAAAAAAGGCCATCGGCAGCCGTTCGAGGTGTCGAAATAAATCGTTGCGCAGCGAATACTCGATGTCCCGCGAAACCCCAATCAGAATCCAGCGGCCCCAGAAACGAAAAACGCCCTGTCCCAGCGTCAGGACGATCAGAACGCCGGCATACCAAGCCAGTTTGTCGTGCGTGACCGATTCACCTAAGCTGTTGAAGGCATAGCGGATAACCCAAGGCGACGCGACCAGCAGAGCGTTGGTCAAAAGAACCGAGACAAATCCGAGGGCGATTCGAAGAGAATGTTCTTTCAGGTACGGAACCAGACGGGACAGCACTTGCCATTTCGACGCCCGTGGTTCTGCCATAAAGGTATATTAAACCGTGAGGAAACCCGTCCTGTCCAACTTGTTGGGTGAAATTTCAGGGACGCACCCGGAATTTCTGCAGTTTAAGAAATTCGGGGTGCGTCCCCGAAATTTCACCCCGTTTACAAGGACAGCGACGATATGGATGCAAGTTTGAGCACGCCTCTACAAGTCACGTCTGTGACCGCCAACGAAGACACGATTCTGGTCGACCGTTACCTGAATGGTGATGTTGCCGCTTTCGATGAACTGATGATCCGTTACGAGCGGCAGATTTACCGGGTCTGTTACCGCTTCGTGGACAACCGCGAAGACGCGATGGATCTGGCGCAGGAAGTCTTCATCAAAGCCTTTGAGCATCTGCCTTCATTTCGCCGCGAATCCAGCCTGAAAACCTGGCTCTATCGAATCGCGATGAATCACTGCATCAATCACGTCAAGAAGAACGTCCGTGAATTTGTTGAAGTCACGGAGTTCATAGGCAGCACGCGACCTTCGATTCAGTCCGACCTGGAACATCGCGAGCAACGCGAGTGGTTTCGCCGATTGGTGAAATACCTGCCACCGAAACAGAAGGCGATTCTCGAGATGAGAATCAACGAAGAACTCAGTTACGAGGAGATCGCCAAGATGTCGGGCCGCTCGGTCTCGACCATCAAGGCGAGTGTCTTTTTTGCTTTGGAAAAGCTTAGAAAACTCGTAAAAGAAAGTGATAAGAAGTAACCGTATGTTTGGCCATTTGAAACCGGAAGAGTTCGTCAACGCCATGGAAGCCGATGGTCCCGTGTCCGCGCGGTTGTCGAAGATGCGGCTCGAGCACCTGAAGTCATGCTCCTGGTGCGCGGCGCAGCTTCGGTCCATAGAAGCCGTTCGCGGCGATCTGGCGATGGAAGACAGTGAGATTCCCGAGCCCGACTGGAACACATTCCGCGATTCCGTTCGTATGGAATTACTGTCACGATCCATTCAGCGTGAAACCGCGGTCCGCCGCTGGACCGGCTGGTCGATTCGGCCAACCATGGCTTGGTCCTTGTCCCTGGTACTGCTACTCGCCGTCAGCGTCGGCGGCTTCTTCTGGCATGTGCGGCAAGATGACATCAGAACTTCTTCGATCGCAACTCAGGAAATGCCGGCGCCCGGGGACTCCGCGGACGTCGAAACATTGCCGGCGTGGACCGGAAGCGGCGTTTTTCAGCAGCTGTCCTCGCTTGAGGAGCCGCAGATGGAACGGTTACAGCTTCTGTTGGAGTCTGCACAGAATGGAGTAATGAATCGGCAGTGAAACGACTGGCGATCCTTACAATTTTGACGGCACTCGCCATCTCGACAACGTTCCCTTCCTTTGGCAGTCAAGCGGCACAGCAGAAAAAAGCAGCCGGTGCACCACCGTTATTGAATGTCCTGCAGGGGTTTTATATCGCGAATCTGCAGCAGCAACTCGAACTGACCGACGAGCAGTTTCCACGGGTAGCGAATCTGTTAAAAGAGTTTGTCCGAGACAGCTACGATATTGAGTTCCCGCGCAAGAGCCGCGCGATTAACCAATTGCGGCAGGCGGTCAACAGGGGCGGCTCGGAAGAAGATCTCATACGCCTGACTAAGGAATACGATCAGGTCTACTCCGACGATCACGCGGTTCGGGAAAAGTTTTTCGCCAGCGTCGATCCGATCCTGCAAGTGAGCCAACGGGCGAAGCTGCGGGTCTACATCTTCCAAAAGGAACAGCAGGTCTCCCGATTTATTCAGCTGTCACAGAACCCCGGCGGTAGTGCGGCCGCGACTCCGGCTCCCGCTAACCCAGCCCCTCCGGCGAAGCCCTTACCCAACCAGTAGGATCTGAAGATCCATCAAGTTCGTCTGTGTCGGCCCGGTAACGATCAGATCTCCGGTTGCTTTCAGAAAGCTCGACGAATCGTTTTCGCGCAAGTAGTTTAACGGGACCAAGCCGAGTTCGACGGCGCGCGAACAGGTTAAAGGATCGACAAGTCCTCCGGCAGCGGTGGTTGGACCGTCGCTGCCATCGCTGGCAATGCTCGCGAAACAACAGGGCAGCGCCACCGGACGCGATGCCATGGCGATCGCCCAAGCCAAAGCCATCTCCTGGTTGCGTCCACCGGCACCGTTCCCGCGTACCGTCACCGTCGTTTCACCTGCGGCGAGCACGCAGGCGTTCGGCGACACGGGATTACCGGTCCTGCCGATCTCTCGGGCGATGGCGGCAAAAACTCGCGCCACATCCTTCGCCTCGCCATCCACCTCGGTTCCCAGCGTCATGGTGTTGAAACCCAGAGCTGCCGCTTTCTCCCGGGCCGCATCGACCAGTAATCGGTTGTTGGCGATGATGACGTTCTGGACATTATTGAAAACGGGATCTCCGGGCTTCGGGGTATCCGGGAACTCTCCGCGTGCGCCCTGTTCGATATGACGGACGGCTGCGAGCGGCTGATCGATGCCGTATTTCTGAAGGATGGCAAACGCGTCGGCGAATGATGTGGTATCGGGCGCGGTTGGACCGGAACCAATGAAATCGAGGGGATCGCCAATCACATCCGACATGATGAGCGAAATGACATGCGCTGGGGCGGCCCACTGCGCCAGCTGCCCGCCTTTAATAGAGGACAGATGCTTACGAATGGCATTCAATTCGCGGATGGTGGCGCCGGCACGCAGCAGGTGCGACGTCAGATCCTGTTTTTCAGCAAGCGTGATCGCGTCGGCCGGCGACGGCCAGAGGGCCGAAGCTCCACCGGAAATCAGGCAAATGACGATGTCGTTCGGCATCAGGCCCGACACCATTTCGTGAAGCCGTTCAACGGCGCGCTCACCCGCAAGATCGGGGATAGGATGTCCGGCTTCGACCACTTCAATCCGGTGCATCGGCAGACCATGGCCGTACTTCGTCACCACCAACCCGGCGGTGATCTCGTCATCCAGAATCTCTTCGATCGCCTGGGCCATACGCGCACTGGCTTTGCCGGCGCCGATAACAAGCAGCTGTCCCCCGAGGGGGTACTGGCGGGATCCGACAGTCAGGATGCCGTCTTTGATGTTTAAGGCATCACGAACGCACGTGGAGGGATTGGCCCGCTGAAGCGCCGCATCCCAGATTTGCCTCGCCGCCTGCCGTAGCTGCGTGACGTTCATTCAGGGAGTTTCAATACCTTTCGCGATCTTCTGACGAAGATCTTCCATGGCGGGCCGTTCGTCGGCCTTGGGATGTTCCTTGATAAAGGCGTCAATCTGCGACATGGCGTCTTTCAACCGATGTTGCCGGACGTACACATTGACGAGCATGATGCGCGTCGCCCCATAGTCGGGATTCAGATCGAGCGACGTCTTCAACGATGACTCCGCTTCGGGATAAAAACCCGATTTGTAGTTTGCGGTGCCGAGATAGTAGTGAGACATGGCGGACTGGGGACGAAGTTTGATGGCCGCGTCCAGATTGTCCATCGCGTCGTCGAGGTACTTGCCGTAGACCTCGCGACCCTCGGCCCGATGCTTATCAGATAAGGCAATGTATGCGATTGCCAGATTCATCAGAGGTTGATGGGACTTCGGATTGATCTCGTGGGCATGCCTGAATGCCGCTTCGCCGTCCTGGAATCGATCTTTCCTGACATAGGCCATGCCGAGATTGTTCCATGCGTCGAAGAAGTCCGGTGCCACTTTCACAGCTTCTTCGAGGTGCGGGATGGCCTTTTCGGGGACGCCTTTTCGGGCTTCCTCAATTCCCTTTTCATACTCCTGCAGCGCTTTCTTGGGGTATGTCTTCGAGATCAGCTTAGCGTCAACGACATCCGGATCGTCTCCCTCGTACGCCGGATTCCGCTTCTTGACGACAGAATAGAGGGCATTCATCTGGATACTGACCGTCGTGTTCATCTGGGACGGAAAGATACTCACCATCAGGTTCACGTCTTCATATCCGGCCAAGCGAACGACAACTTGATAATCGGCCACGCCAAGGCCGATGAACTCGAAGTTCCCTAATGAATCCGCGAATGTGGTGGCGACACGCTGCATATTTCGTTCTAGAGCAATTTCGATGCGATCCTCGGGCGGCTTCGGCGTTGAAAAGACGAGGCGCCCCCGAATCGCGTACTGCCCATTGGTCGGAGCGCCGCGACCCTGCCCGGACGCCGTGCCGGCTGCCAGTAGCAGCAGGAATAAAATTGCAGCATGTCTCATTAACTGTTTGAGTTTATACTCGCGCCACCATAGGTGGGATGTAATTCGGTGACTGTCCCCGAATTACACCCCGAGCGGGATGTTAAACTAGGGGCCGTCATGGAGAGGGTGCTGGGAAAAGTTCTGATTTCCAGTGAGCAGATCGCGCTGCGAACGCGACAGATCGGGCAGCAGATTTCGCAGGACTATGCCGGCAAAAGCGTCACGCTGGTGGCGATTCTCAAAGGCAGTTTCATGTTTCTATCGGATGTGATTCGACACATCAGTCCGGAAGTTCCTGTTGAAGTGGATTTTATGTCCGTGTCGAGTTACGGCGATACGACAACGTCTTCAGGAACCATCGTGATTAATAAGGATATTGAAGTAAAGATCGAAGGGCGGAACATCATTATCGTGGAAGACATTGTCGACACCGGCCTGACCTTAAGTCACGTCTATCGCATTCTCACGGACAAAGGGGCGCGCAGCATCCGCGTGGCAACCCTGCTGGAAAAACCAGGAAACTCCAAATACGAACGGAAGGTCGATTACGTCGGCTTCCAGATCCCCAACGATTTTGTAGTCGGATACGGTCTCGATTTCGCTCAGCGCTATCGCAACCTGCCCGAGATTCGGGTGCTGGATGAAGTCTGATTTCGGCAGATACATCGATCACACCCTGTTGCGGCCGATCGGAACCACGAACGATATCCGCAAACTCTGTACAGAAGCCATGGAGTACGGCATGGCGGCGATCTGCATTTTCCCGTCGTACGTACCGATGGCTCGCGATCTCCTGAAGGGGAGTCGGGTTAAGATTGCGACCGTCATTGCGTTTCCATTCGGTGTGACCTTCACGGAAATCAAAGAAGCGGAGATGCGCGCCAGCGCAGCGCGCGGTGCGGACGAGATGGATTTCGTCATTAATATTGCTGCTTTGAAATCCGGCGACGACAAGTCGATTGAGCACGAAATGGAATACCTGACGGCCAAGTCGCGCACCCTCGGCGTTCATACCAAGTACATCATCGAAACCGCATATTTGACGGACGAAGAAAAGATTCTCGCCTGCAAGATTGCCAACCGCGTCAAACCGGATTTCATGAAGACCTCGACGGGTTATGGTCCGTCGGGCGCGACGATTGAAGACGTCCGGCTGATGCGGTCGCACCTGCTGCCGGAGATTCAAATCAAAGCTGCCGGCGGAATTCGCTCGTACCCGGAAGCCGTCCAGATGCTGCAGGCGGGAGCCACGCGGCTCGGCACCAGCTCCGGGATCAAGATCATCGAGGAGGCCGCCAAGGCATGAAGTCCGAGCAGGCGGTAATGGCGTCGGATGCCCGGCTTCTGACAACACTCATCGAGATCAACCACGAGATCACCTCGATTCTGAATCTCGATCAACTATTGAACAAGATCGCCGAGTTGACGCAGCGGATCGTTCCATACCAGATCTTCGCAATATTTCTGAATGATGAGGAACGACAGGAACTGTATTTTCGTTTTGCTGTCGGTCACTCTGCAGACGTTGTCCAGAATCTTCGGATTTCCCTTGGCGACGGCTTGGTCGGTACTGCTGCGCAAGAGCGCAAGCCCATCGTGGTTGACGATGTTCGGACCGATCCGCGTTACATCGAGTCGGTCAAGACGGCGCGTTCTGAACTTGCGGTTCCGCTGATCAGTAAAAATAAAGTCGTCGGCGTCCTGGATATCGAAAGCCCGGAAGTCGGCTACTTCAACGAAGAACAGGTCCGGCTGCTTAGCCTGCTCGCCAGCCAGATCGCCATCGCCATCGAGAACGCGAGAGTCTACGACAGCGAACGGCGCAATCGCGAAACTTTGGCGCTGTTGTACGAGATCAGCTTGGAAATGGGCTCGACCCTCGATGTTGACGAACTGGTGCACAAAATCGCTTCGGCCGTGAAGTCGACGATCAATTACCAGATCTTTTCCATCTTTCTGCTGGAAGAGAAGCAACAAATTCTGCGGCCGCGCACCGTCATCCGCTACAACACGCTGGAATATCAGAAGATGGGCATACCGGTGGGGACCGGTCTGGTCGGCACCGCTGCAAAGATGAACATTCCTTTGCGAATCGCCGACGTGACCAAAGATCCGCGATATCTGGCAGTTCATCCCGAGACGCGCTCCGAAATGGCCGTGCCGCTGGTACATAAAGGTCGCGTGATCGGGATTGTCGATCTGGAGAGCACGCAGCTGAATTACTTCACCAGCGATCACGAACGCTTTCTCGTAACGCTGGCCACACGCATCGCGTCATCGTTGGCAAACGCCGAATTGTATGAGCGAGTTTCTGAGAATGAACGGCGCATGGATCGCGAAATGAAGATCGCGCGTGAGATTCAGCATCAGCTCATGCCGGAAGAGTTGCCGGTCATTCCGCCGGTGTCGCTGGCCGTTCTCTTCGAACCCGTCGCGCATTTGGGGGGCGATCTCTACGACTTCATTCAATACGATGATGGACGACTCGCTATTGTGCTGGGTGATGTCGCCGGCAAAGGCGCGCCGGCAGCGCTTTATGGCGCGCTATCGAGCGGCATTATACGGACTCGCGCCGGCCGGAAGTACCCGCCGGGTCAGATGTTGGAACTGGTCAATAAAACGCTTTACCAGCGTCCGATTGAGAGTCAGTACATCGCGTTAACCTTCGGGATCTACGATGCGAAAGAACGCAAGATTACTCTCGCTAATTCCGGGCTGCCGTATCCATTGCTCGTCCGCAATCATGAAGCGCGATTTTTGAATCTTGCGGGTATTCCGCTGGGCTTGTTCCCCGATTCGCAGTATCAGGAAGACACCGTCATGCTCGAACCCGGTGACGTGGTGGTGTTTTATTCCGACGGCGTTGTCGAAATGCGCAGTGAAGGCGGACTTTCCAGCACAGTGGGATCCGAAGCTTGGAATTCACGTGACTTGAAGTCGCGGCCGCACTGACCCTATAGTGAGTCGTATTAATTTAAATCATACCAACATGGTCAAATAAAACGAAAGGCTCAGTCGAAAGACTGGGCCTTTCGTTTTAATCTGATCGGCACGTAAGAGGTTCCAACTTTCACCATAATGAAATAAGATCACTACCGGGCGTATTTTTTGAGTTATCGAGATTTTCAGGAGCTAAGGAAGCTAAAATGGAGAAAAAAATCACTGGATATACCACCGTTGATATATCCCAATGGCATCGTAAAGAACATTTTGAGGCATTTCAGTCAGTTGCTCAATGTACCTATAACCAGACCGTTCAGCTGGATATTACGGCCTTTTTAAAGACCGTAAAGAAAAATAAGCACAAGTTTTATCCGGCCTTTATTCACATTCTTGCCCGCCTGATGAATGCTCATCCGGAATTTCGTATGGCAATGAAAGACGGTGAGCTGGTGATATGGGATAGTGTTCACCCTTGTTACACCGTTTTCCATGAGCAAACTGAAACGTTTTCATCGCTCTGGAGTGAATACCACGACGATTTCCGGCAGTTTCTACACATATATTCGCAAGATGTGGCGTGTTACGGTGAAAACCTGGCCTATTTCCCTAAAGGGTTTATTGAGAATATGTTTTTCGTCTCAGCCAATCCCTGGGTGAGTTTCACCAGTTTTGATTTAAACGTGGCCAATATGGACAACTTCTTCGCCCCCGTTTTCACCATGGGCAAATATTATACGCAAGGCGACAAGGTGCTGATGCCGCTGGCGATTCAGGTTCATCATGCCGTTTGTGATGGCTTCCATGTCGGCAGAATGCTTAATGAATTACAACAGTACTGCGATGAGTGGCAGGGCGGGGCGTAACCTAGGTGACAGAAGTTAAAAGCCTCCGGTCGGAGGCTTTTGACTTTCTGCTAGATCGGCCGCATCGAATATAACTTCGTATAATGTATGCTATACGAAGTTATTAGCGATGAGCTCGGACTTCCATTGTTCATTCCACGGACAAAAACAGAGAAAGGAAACGACAGAGGCCAAAAAGCTCGCTTTCAGCACCTGTCGTTTCCTTTCTTTTCAGAGGGTATTTTAAATAAAAACATTAAGTTATGACGAAGAAGAACGGAAACGCCTTAAACCGGAAAATTTTCATAAATAGCGAAAACCCGCGAGGTCGCCGCCCCGTAACCTGTCGGATCACCGGAAAGGACCCGTAAAGTGATAATGATTATCATCTACATATCACAACGTGCGTGGAGGCCATCAAACCACGTCAAATAATCAATTATGACGCAGGTATCGTATTAATTGATCTGCATCAACTTAACGTAAAAGCAACTTCAGACAATACAAATCAGCGACACTGAATACGGGGCAACCTCATGTCCGAGCTCGCGAGCTCGTCGACAGCGACACACTTGCATCGGATGCAGCCCGGTTAACGTGCCGGCACGGCCTGGGTAACCAGGTATTTTGTCCACATAACCGTGCGCAAAATGTTGTGGATAAGCAGGACACAGCAGCAATCCACAGCAGGCATACAACCGCACACCGAGGTTACTCCGTTCTACAGGTTACGACGAATGTCAATACTTGCCCTTGACAGGCATTGATGGAATCGTAGTCTCACGCTGATAGTCTGATCGACAATACAAGTGGGACCGTGGTCCCAGACCGATAATCAGACCGACAACACGAGTGGGATCGTGGTCCCAGACTAATAATCAGACCGACGATACGAGTGGGACCGTGGTCCCAGACTAATAATCAGACCGACGATACGAGTGGGACCGTGGTTCCAGACTAATAATCAGACCGACGATACGAGTGGGACCGTGGTCCCAGACTAATAATCAGACCGACGATACGAGTGGGACCGTGGT